>CEVS01161240.1_pt1 | contig 14644 bp, 20 predicted proteins | sample 361571 | NCBI WGS metagenome assembly CEVS01 (sample SAMEA2623850, study PRJEB7988) | marine metagenome | isolation source: saline water (ENVO:00002010), including | reverse complement strand
GACGTTGCTAGTGCTCTAGCAATGGCTGGTGTACTTGACTATAGTTCTGGTTTAACTGGTGCTGGTGGACCTTCCATCGGTGAAGTTGATGATACTGGAAATCTTCTAGTTGGTACAATCAACGGACGCATCAAGGTTTACGTTGACCCATATGCTGCTAACCTAAGCGACAAGCACTTCTATGTCGTAGGTTACAAGGGTACTTCTCCTTATGACGCTGGACTGTTCTATTGCCCATACGTTCCTTTACAAATGGTTCGTTCAATAGACCCAAGCACATTCCAACCTAAGATTGGTTTCAAAACACGTTACGGTATGGTATCAAACCCATTCGTTACAACTAACGGTGTATACAGTGGAACTCCTGATGGAGAAACTCTATCTGCTAACGCTAACATGTACTACAGACGTACACAGGTTACAAACCTAATGTAAATCTTTACATGTACAATGTTATGGGGTCCTAACTGGACCCCTTTTTTTTGTCTACATATATACATTATAGTTCATTATCTGTTATAATATGAAAAGCAACATGCAATATTTGATTTGGTCCTCTATACTAGAGCAAATGCAAAAAGCGAAAAATACCTCAGGTCAATACTACAACATGGTATGGTCAAAGGTAAAAGAACACGAACCCAAGAAAACCTAATGAACTCAACATTCGATTCTAATTACAGTGATGAACTTATGAGTATAAGGACAGAAGTATTATCAATCTTGTTCAAGGAGTTTGGTAATGGTTCTAACAATGATAGAATATACTCTTGCGCAGATAGGTTGGTAACTAACATTCTTAGAAACAAATGAATGATGAAGACAAAGAAATATTAGCAGAATTGCAAGAGGTGATAGCGCAAGGTCCTATCATCTTTACTCCTGATGAAGAATTTTTAAAAAAACTAGACGAAAAAAACAAGACTAAATAGTTATAGCTTGGTAAGTTGACATGTCTGCCGACTGGTACAAATCACAACTTAATAATAGAAACTACCTATCTCCACTCGGGTTTAAATTAGAACTCGAGTTGTTTGATGGTGTAGATTTTTTCTGTAATCAAGCAAATGTTCCAGAGATAGCAATGCCTGTAACAGAAGTCCCTACAAGGTTTCGTTCCGTACCCATCATTCCTGGTGGAGGAGTAACCTTTGGTGATTTTAATGTGCAGTTTATTATTGATGAGGATTTAAAAAACTACAATTCTATTCAGAAATGGATTAGAAGGAATGGTAATGATGGTGCTGATACCACTGTTGTACCATCAGAACCTGAGTATAGTGATGGTAGGTTACTAATTACTACATCAAACTATCAGGTTAAAATAGCAGCAGTGTTTAGGAGTCTATTTCCTATCTCACTTACTTCAATTCCCTTTGATGCTACCTTGACTGATCAAGAATACTTTACAGCAAACGTTGTATTCAAGTATCACAACTATATGATAACTGATAAAAACCTTAATGAACTTTGATTCACTTCGTAATCGCTTTGATAAAATCCGTGCTGATTGGGCAGAAGACTCTGAAGTAGATTTTCAATTCAAGAACAAACAATACACCACAGATCTTGGTCAGTTAGCTCTTGAAATTCCTTTCCAACACAATAAATATTTAAACCATTACACTGATCTAACAGAAATAAAGACATCACTAGAGTTTCAATCGAGACAATTGGTGAGAAAGAAAAGAGAATATTACGGTGGAGAAGCTGACGCCAAGACTTATGCAGAGAAACCATTTGGTACCAGCATCAAAACATCAGAAAAAATGAGAGTTTATCTCGAGTCTGATGAAGATATTATTAACATGGAAGCAAAGATTACTTATATTAATCAGATGCTTTATTTCTTAGATCAAGTAATGAAACAAATCTCCAGTCGTGGATTTCAGATTAACTCTGCTATTCAATGGGAGAAATTCATAAACGGTAGTGACTAATGACCGACATCGTAATTAAAAAAAAGAATGAGGTATACGTCACTGTTGCTGGAGCAGCTCATATTCATCATGAGTTGTCTGATTACTTTTCATTTGAAGTACCAGAAGCAAAGTTTCTAAAAAGAAATCCCAGATACAAATACTGGGACGGAATGATTCGCTTATATTCTCCTGCGAATGGTGAGTTGTATGGAGGTTTACTAGACCATTTATTTGAGTGGGCAGGAGAAAGAGCGTATACTGTAGCGTATGAAAAGAATGATTGGTATGGTGATGCTAGTGATACCAATGGATTTGTCTCCTTAGAGGGAGTTAAAATCTTTATGGATAAGATCAGTCATGTTGAACCTCGCCAATATCAATACGAGGCAGTCTACGAGGCACTTAAACACAATCGTAAATTACTTCTTTCCCCTACGGGCAGCGGTAAGAGTTTGATGATCTATTCCCTCGTCAGATACTATTGCGCCACCAACAAGAAAACGCTCATCATCGTGCCTACTACTTCTTTGGTAGAGCAAATGGTGAATGACTTCAAAGAGTATGGATGGGCGGCGGATGAATTCGTTCATAAGATCTACAGTGGTAAAGATAAAAGTACCGAGAAGTCAGTCATAATTTCAACATGGCAATCTATCTATAAGTTTCCTAAGAGATATTTTGACGATATTGATTGTGTGATTGGAGACGAAGCACACCTTTTTAAATCCAAATCCCTTACAGGCATTATGACTAAACTTCATAATGCAAAATATAGATTTGGTTTTACTGGTACTCTCGACGGTAGCAAAACACACAAGTGGGTGTTAGAAGGATTGTTTGGATCCTGTAAACAGGTTACCAAAACTGACGAATTAATCAAGTCAGGTTACCTATCAAAATTTAGAATCAAGATATTGTTGTGTAATCATACTCCACAATACTTTGAATCATATCAAGATGAGATTGATTTCCTTGTACAACACAGAGGAAGAAACAACTTGATTAAAAATTTAGTAGCAGACATTGAAGGTAACACCCTTGTCCTATTCAATTATATCGAAAAACATGGCGAACCGTTGCATGATTTAATAAATAGTACTGTAGATGAGCGAAGGAAAGTATTCTTTGTTCACGGTGGAACAGATGTCGAGGACCGAGAAGAGGTTAGACAACTCACTGAGACTGAAGACAATGCAATTATTATTGCATCCTATGGTACATTCTCCACTGGTATCAACATCAAGCGATTACACAATATTATATTTGCTTCACCTAGTAAGTCAAGAATCAGGAACCTCCAGTCAATTGGAAGAGTACTTAGGAAAGGTGAAGGCAAAGACATAGCAACCTTATACGATATCGCTGACGATATTAATGGTAGAAATTACACTCTTAAACATTTAAACGAAAGAGTCAATATCTATCAATCTGAAAATTTTAAATACGAAGTTATAAAAGTAAACCTACGATGAGGATATGGAAGACGAATTTTACGCTACTATAAAGTTAATATCAGGTGAAGAGATTATATGTAAAGTCTGTTACATGCCTGAAGAAGATACTTGTTTAGTTAGCGAACCCATGCTAGTAGAGCATGTATCTAGAAGAAAAGCTGATATGAATATAAATGGATTCACTCTATCAGAGTGGTTACATTCTACATTTGAAGATTTATTCCTATTACCAAGGAATCATATTCTTACAATGAGTCAGTGTGATAAGAAGATAGAGAACTTTTACTTAAAGTGTTTATCTGAAGACAAGAAAGCAAAGTCTTTAGCACAACATCAGAACGAAGGTAAGAATGGTAACCCAGAAAAAATACTACCTGGGTACGTTGGATCAGTAGATCAAACGAGAAAAATGTTAGAGAAGATCTACAAGGGTAGCTAAGCTACTACCTTCCTTTGAACCTTCACAAGGTTATTGTACTAAGTTTATGAGGATCCGTCAAGCCCCTATTGCAAGAAGTTTCTTTTTGTGGTAGTATACAGATATGCAAAAGGTAATATATGGTCAGGCGTAAGAACACCGAATACTATGTGAACAACAAAGAACTATTGGAAGCAATGACTTCTTATAGGGAGAGGGTTGCTTACGCTAAGGAACATGATAAACCCAAACCTAGGGTGAGTAATTATGTTGGGGACTGCTTTTTAAAGATTGCAACTCACCTTTCTTACAAACCAAATTTCGTTAACTACCCTTTTAGGGAAGATATGATATGTGATGGTATTGAGAACTGCTTACAGTACATCGATAATTTCGATCCTGAGAAGTCTAAGAACCCCTTTGCATACTTTACCCAAATTATTTACTACGCTTTTCTGCGCCGCATACAGAAAGAGAAGAAGCAATTAGAAATTAAACAAAAAATTCTAGATCATTCTGATGCGTCAACTGTTATGCAAATCGATGATAGTGGTGGTACCTCAGGTTCTGCTGAGATGAATACCATTAAAGAGAACATCGAGATCAGGATGAACAGATGAGTGACGGTGGATTATATGAAGACATGAGAAGACTTAATACATTGTATGAAGAACTCATGTGGGATTACGATGACGTGCTAGAATTCACTATTGAAAATGAACGCATCGTTATTTACAATAGAACACAAGAAGAATTAAAACGATGAGTGGAGATTACGAAACTTATGAATGGTTTGAAACTAGCGGAGGAAGATTCCGTGTCGAGGTACAACGCTCTGGAACGTGGACTAGCTACGATCAGGATGGTAAGGGAATCCTCACCTCATATTCGAGAGACACTTGTATTAAAATGTCGAGATTCAACTTGGAAAGTCAATCAACCAACTGGACGGACTCTAGACTCTCTGATTCGTATGACGGATGGGTGGGGCAATAAATGAAAATTGCTGTAATTACAGATCAACATTTAGATGCACGTAAAGGAAACCCAGCATTCTGGGAATTCTTTCAGAAGTTTTATGATAATATATTCTTCCCCACTTTAGAAAAAGAGGGTGTAGATACTGTTATGGATCTTGGTGATACCTTTGATAACAGGAAAACGATTGACTTTAATACTTACAATAGAATTACAGAAAATTATTTCTCACGATTGAAGGATTATAAAGTCCATATGATTCTTGGTAATCACTGTACATATTATAAGAACACTAATAAAATTAATTCACCAGAACTTCTTTTAGATAAGTACGAAAACTTTACTGTTTATGCTGAAGCAACAGAAATTAAACTGGGCAGTAAAAATTTTCTTATGCTTCCTTGGATTAATAAGGAAAATCAAAAGAATGTTACCAAGTTACTTGAGACTAGTAACGCAGATATATGTGCAGGTCATCTAGAACTTGCTGGATTTGAGATGACTCCTGGTCTTATGATGGATCATGGTATGGATAGAAATCTATTTCATAGATTCAATCGTGTCTGGACTGGTCATTACCATCACAAATCAAAGCATGGTAATATTCAGTATCTTGGTAATCCATATCAGATCTACTGGAATGACTATAAAGATCCTCGTGGATTTCATATCTACGATACAGAGGCAGATACATTAAAGTGGATTAAGAATCCATATGAGATCTTTCATAAAATCTACTACAACGATGTAGATACTGACTATGATAAAGTGGATGTAACTCCTTATAAGAGTTCATTCGTCAAACTCATTGTCGAAGAAAAGAGAAAGTACTCACAGTTTGATTCATTTATTGATAGACTGTACCGCGAAGGGGTTCATGATGTTAAAATTATTGAAACTCTACTCGATGCAGACATAGATGAAGACGCAGACATTGATGTGAAGGATACATTAACATTACTCAATGAATATATTGACGAAGTTGACGTATCTGTAGACAAGTCTGACCTAAAGAAATTGATGCAGACTTTATACATAGAGTCATGTGAGGTAACATGACGAATGTACATTCTTACTCTAACGGGCAAACCAGAACAGGTCTTCTCTCTTGCTAACATTGCAGAACGCCAAGTTGTTCCAATGTTTGAGCAAGAAGAAGATGCTGAACGCTATGTTTATCTGATAGATGAATGTACAGATCCTATGGCTCCAGAATTGGATGTTGTAGAGATCGATAAAGATGCTATAATGACAGCATGTAAGCATATGGGACACGATTACGTGGTGTTCTCAGATGACGATTTGATTATTCCTCCTCATATTTTATGATTACGTTTGAAAAAGTTCGATGGAAGAATTTCCTCTCTACAGGAAACACCTTCTCTGAAATTGAACTACGAGTTGCAAAAACAAATTTAATAGTTGGTAGTAACGGAGCAGGTAAGAGTACTATTTTAGATGCTCTTACTTTTGCGCTGTTTGGAAAACCTTTTCGTAAGATTAGTAAATCATCTTTAATTAATAGTATCAATGAGAAAGATACTGTTGTTGAGGTTGAGTTTTCTATTGGTAGAAATGACTACCATGTGATGCGTGCTATCAAACCAAACATGTTTGAGATCAAATTGAATGGACAGTTGTTTAATCAAGAAGCAACTGTTATGGATCAACAAAAGAATTTTGAAAAGAATGTTTTGAAGATGAACTTCAAATCATTTACTCAGGTTGTTATCTTAGGTGCTTCAACATTCGTTCCCTTCATGCGAATGCCCTTAGGACAACGAAGAGAAATTATTGAAGACATTCTAGACATTCAAATTTTCTCTACAATGAATGATAACCTTAGAGCAAAGGTAAAGATTAATAATGAAGAACTTAGAGATGTTGACTATCAGTTAGAACTAGTTAAGAATAAAATTAATATCCAGAAAGGACATATGTTAAATCTGGAGAAGAGAGACAAGGAAGAAATTGACAGGAAGAAGCAAAAAATCCTTGAATATCAGCAAAAGGAAACAGACAACACTGATATTATTACAGACCTAACACAACAAATATTGAGACTTAATGAAGAAATGTTGGACTATAAACAGTCTAATAAAAAACTCAATAAGTTGAACACATACTTGATGAAGTTAACACATAAACTTAACTCAGTTAAGAAGGAACATAAGTTTTTTGAAGATAATCATGTGTGTCCTACATGCACACAAACACTTGAAGACAGTTTTAGAGAAGAGAAGATTGCTAGTGGTAAAGATAAAATACAAGAATTACAATTAGGATTTGATGATCTCAATACTGCTATTGAAGAAGAACAGTCTAGGGTAGAAAAGTTTACTGAATTGTCTACAGAGATTAGTGACTTAAACACTAGTGTAAATCAAACGAACTATGAACTAACTTCTATCAGAAAAACTATAACTGATATTAATACAGAGATAGATGATTTAACTAAAGACAATGCTGATGCAAAAGAAGAGTATAATAAACTAAAAACTCTTGTGACTGAAAAGAAAAGTTTGTCTATAGAACTAGAGGAAACAAGAAAAGATAAAGATACGTTAAGTGTTGCATCAAAACTGTTGAAAGATAGTGGAATTAAGACTAGAATTATAAAGACTTATCTTCCTACTATGAATAAGATGATAGGTCATTTCCTTGGTAACATGGAGTTTTATGTTAATTTTACTTTAGATGAGAACTTTGAGGAAACTATTAAGTCTAGATACCGTGATGTCTTTTCGTATGAGTCGTTTAGTGAAGGAGAGAAAGCAAGAATTGATATTGCTCTTCTGCTTACTTGGCGTGCTATCGCTAAGCTTAAGAATAGTGTCGATACTAACCTACTTATCTTAGACGAGATCTTTGATGGATCTCTCGATCAATCAGGTACATCTGAGTTAGGATGGATCTTGAGAAATTTTGATGACCGCACAAATGTGTTCGTTATCTCACATAAAGAATCTATGAGTGATAAGTTTGAGAGAACTCTAGTTGTAGAGAAACCAAAGAACTTTAGTACTCTCCATGAATATTAATTTCTCTCCCTTTTTCTCATCAGGGTATGTACATACAACATTACCAACAGGAACTAGAGAGACATTAGATAAATTAATCTGGTCTGCTGATAGAACAAAGAAGACAAACTTATCTGGTATACAAACAGACAACTGGTTATTGCCTGAGGCAACACCACTTCTAGGTCCTATAATTTCAGAACTAGTAAAGACTTATAAGGATACTCATAAAGAACAAACTGATGAGTATGAACATGAGGTTGAAAAAATTATTAGACCGAAGTATAATTTTGATTCTCTTAGTTTAGATACTATGTGGGTTAACGTGACTGAAAAGTATATGTACAATCCACCACATAATCATCAGGGTATATACAGTTGGGTTATTTTTCATGATATACCATACTCTTTAGAGGAAGAAAGAAAAGATTATAGAGTCGCATCTTCCAATCAACCATACCCAGGATGTTTTTATTTTATCCATCCGTCACATTCTGGACATACATATTGTCAAAATATTGAGATTGACTATCGAGATAATGGACGTATGATACTATTCCCCGCAAGGATCTACCATGGAGTGCATCCATATTATTCAACTGATAAACCTAGAATTAGTTTAGCAGGCAATGTGACACTTTAGAAACTGGTCCTATAGTGGTACACAGAGTCAAATTTACGTGTACAATAGATGCATAACACACAAAGAGTCATGCATACAAATCAACCAGAAATCAAAGGCAATCTTGCTCGTCTCCTCGCTACAGAGAATCTTATCGTTGAGCACAGGCAAACCCCTACAGCATCCTTTGATGTAGATCGTCGTGTCTTGACTCTTCCTATGTGGGACAATGCTTCTGGAACTGTATACGATATGCTCGTAGGTCATGAGGTAGGACATGCTCTATTCACTCCTAACGAAGACTGGATTTATTCTCTAGAGAATTGCCCTAAGGATTATATCAATGTTATCGAAGATGCTCGTATTGAGAAACTTATGAAGCGTAAGTTTCCAGGTCTTCGCAAGTCTTTTAATGGTGGTTATCAAGAATTAAATAGTAGAGATTTCTTTGGTGTTGAGAATGAAGATATATCTGATTTCAGTTTGATTGACCGTATCAATCTTCACTTCAAGATTGGTGCTAGTGCAATGATTCCATTCTCTATTGAAGAGAAATTATTTGTTGCTCGTACTGACCTTGCTGAAACTTTTGAAGAAGTTATACAGATTGCTACTGACGTTTTTGAATTCAGTAAAGCACAACAAGAATCTGTTATGGAGATTCCAGTATCAGTTGACCCTGATGAGATTCAACCTGAGGGTGCTGCTAGTGGACAATCTATAGAATCAGCAGGCAATGATTCAGAAGAGTCTAGTGAAGAAGATCAACCAAATCCTACTGCTCAAGTAGGTGGTGGCGGTGGTGCATCTGCATCAGGACAGTTCAAATCATCAGGTGTTGACTTAGAAGATGTTACTGATGATTGGTATGATGAGGATGGTAACCTTATGGATGATGATGGTTCTGGTGGAGAAGGTGGAGAGACATCTAGAACTCAACGTTCTTTTGATGAATCAACAGAAGAGTTATCTACACGTCAAAAAAGAGATCCAGTTTATGTTGAGATTCCTGAGAAAGTTAACGTAGATAATCACATAGTTGATTGGAAAGTACTTCACGATTGGATTACTGAGCAGGCAGTATCTGCTGAAAGATATGAAGAAGTAGATAATAACTTCCGCAATTTCAAAAAACAATCTCAGAAAGAAGTAAACTATCTTGTTAAAGAGTTTGAGTGTAAGAAATCTGCTGATGCATATGCTCGTTCTGGTCAATCTAAAACTGGTGTTCTTGATACTGCAAAGTTACACACTTACAGATACAACGAAGATCTTTTCAAAAAAGTAACTGTTCTTCCTGACGGTAAGAATCATGGTTTACTTTTCATTCTTGATTGGTCTGGTTCCATGGCGAATGAATTACTTGCTACAGTTAAACAAGTTTTAAATCTTACTGCATTCTGTAAGAAAGTTCAAATTCCATTTGAAGTATATGCCTTTACTAATGAGTGGTATGCTGCTAAGAGAGCAATGGAAAATGATACTTCTAAACAGGAAGAACTTCACTTCAACTATAGTTACTATACTGAACGTCATGAAGATATTAAAAAGAATGAGATCTATCTTGACCCAAATCACTTTCACTTAATGAATTTTGTTTCATCTCGTTCTAACGCTCGTGAGTATGATATGCAGTGCAGAAATCTTTTCCGTGAGGCATCTACTTACAGATTCCACACTGGATATCCAAATACATTCGGTGTTGGTCTATCTGGTACTCCTTTGAATGAAGCAATCGTAATGTTAAATTACATCATCCCTCAGTTCAAAAGTGAGAATGATTTACAGAAAGTAAATGTATGCATTCTATCTGATGGTGATGCATGTGCTAGTGCATATGGTCAAGAGATTCAAAGAGAAGATGAAGATAGTAAGATTGTTGCACGTCGTGTTGATTGGAATCAAGTCCTTCGTGATCGTACAACTGGTCGCATGTATTCTGGATTTGATTATGATAATGCTACTAACATTTTTATTCAGCAGGTTCGTGATCGTAATCCTAGTGTTAATGTTATCGGATTTCGTATTCTTGCAGGTGGTTCTCTTCAGCAGTTTGTTGGTAGATTTGCAGACTGGGATGACTATCCTAAAGTCCAGAAACAATGGAGAAAAGAGAAGTCTGCAATCATCCCTAACCCTAAAGGATACAATGCTCTCTATGCTATCTCTAACAATTCTTTAACTACAGATACTGAATTTAATGTTGAAGCAGGTGCTAAGAAGGGAGAGATCTCTAGAGCATTCAAGAAGATGTTAGGTAACAAATCTACCAACAAAAAACTTCTCAGTTCATTTGTAGAGTATGTTGCATAACCAGTTCACAAACTGGTACACAAGGGGTCGCCAACGACCCCATTCTATTCTATACTTAATTCATACAAAACAAAACAAGACCCATGCCTTTTGAACCCGTTCCCGTTACAACCGAAGACTTAGTTACATACCTTTCTGATAAGGTCGGTACTGAGGTAAACACAAAAGCTTTATTTGAGGCATCTGAGCACTTCAACTGTTCTCTTGCTACAGTAAAGAAAAGACTTAAAAAATACAAACAAGGTATTGGTAAGTGGAATCTAACTATTCAAGAAAAACTTGAACAGACTTATCAAGCACCTGCTGCTATCCCTGCTATTCAGCAAAACTTAGTTCCTGATAAAGATGCGAACTATGTTCCTTTCGGTAACTTCACTGATGTAAAGAAGATACTTCAATCCAAAATCTTCTACCCTACATTCATCACTGGTTTATCTGGAAACGGTAAAACATTCTCCGTTGAACAGGCATGCGCAACTCTAAATAGAGAACTAATACGTGTAAACATTACCATTGAAACCGACGAAGATGATCTTATTGGTGGTTTCCGCCTTGTTAATGGCGAAACTGTTTGGCACAATGGACCTGTGGTCGAAGCTCTTGAGAGGGGAGCTATCCTCCTTTTAGATGAGGTTGACCTAGCATCAAACAAAATCTTATGTTTACAATCTATTCTTGAAGGTAAAGGTATATTCCTTAAGAAGATTGGTAGGTACGTACAACCTGCTCCAGGATTCAATATAATTGCTACTGCAAATACTAAAGGTAAAGGTAGCGACGATGGTAGATTCATCGGTACTAATGTATTGAACGAAGCATTCCTTGAGAGATTTGCTTTAACATTCGAGCAAGAGTATCCTACTCCTAAGACAGAGCAAAAGATTCTTGAGAAAGTTGCCTCTACTGTTGGTAAGAAAGACAAAGAGTTCTGTGAAAATCTTGCTAACTGGGCAGACATTATCCGTAGAACATTCAAAGACGGTGGTATTGATGAAGTCATCAGTACACGTAGACTTGTACACATCATGAGAGCATACGCTATCTGGAATGACCGTATGAAGTCAATCAAGGTTTGCGTCAATAGATTTGATGATGAGACTAAGCAATCCTTCATTGAATTGTATGATAAGATTGATGCAGGAGTTGACTTAGATAAGGAGGAGTCTGTAGATGCTTAGTCACGTTAAAGGAATGATGGGTCGTATCGTATTACTACGAGGGACCCACGTCCGAACCGCTAAAATTATTGGTGGTAACGCTTCTGAACTTTTTATGAGGTCTATTGACGGAAAGGATTTTACGTGCTACCATGATAATATCGAGTATATCTACGAGCGTTAAATGAGTTTTAAATACCGTGAAGACAAATTCCTAGAGGAGTTAGATCATTACATTCAACATACTTATTCTGAACACTACTCAACTGATAAACTTCAAACGCTCGATGTAATTGATGCGTGTGGTGATGCTAAAGCATTTTGCAGAAGTAACATTCTAAAATACGCTTCACGTTACGATAAGAAGGGAAGTGCTAGACAAGACCTTTTAAAGGTGCTACACTATGGAATATTACTAATGCACTTCCATACAAGGGATGAAGCAAACTATGCTGCAGCAACTTTTGCAGCACAAGAAGACTAATTTATTATGACCGCTATTGCTACGAAGATGAGCACTTTAACTATTTCTGAGGAGACTTATCAAATACTGGTAAACTTCTCAACTATTAATTCTTCGATTGTTTTTAAGAAAGGTAACCTAATCCGTACTATTGCTAACGCAGAAAACATTCTTGGAGAATATATTTCTGAGGAATACATCCCTCAGGATTTTGCTATCTATGATCTCTCTGAGTTTATTTCTGCAATCGGTATTTGTGCAAGAGATGGAAACTATCCAACATTACATTTTGAGAATAATGATTACGTAACCATTAAAGGTGGTAATCTTTCTATTAGGTATTACTTCAGTGATCCTCAGATTACTTTGAAAGTTGCTCCTGAGAAAGAAGTAAAATTCCCTGGTTCAAATATATCATTTACTATTGATCAAAGTGATCTAAAGAACTTGCGTGATGCTCTCGCTAAGTTTAATCTTCCTGAGGTTCTATTCAGATCTCGTAATGGAAAGGTTACTGTACATGGTGTTGATAGTGAGAACGAAACCAGTAACACATTCTGGATGGATTTCCATAATGGGGAAGCGACAGATGATTTTGATTTAACTCTTAATACAGAAAACCTACGTGTTGCTAGAAACCACGACTATCATGTTAAAGTTTCTGAGCAATTGTTGAGTGAGTGGACAGTTGTTGGTCCATCACCAGACTTACACTTGAAATATTTTATCGCACTGGAACCTAAGTAATGAAGAGAAACTTTCTTTGGGTGGAGAAATACCGCCCAAGTAAAATTGAAGATTGTATTCTCCCTGATGGATCTAAAAAATCTTTCCAGGGTTTTCTTGATCAGGGGGAGATACCTAACCTCCTTCTAAGTGGTCCTGCAGGTGTTGGGAAGACAACAGTTGCTCGTGCCCTATGTGATCAAATAGGTGCCTCCTACCTCCTTATAAATGGGTCTGATGAAGGTCGTTCGATAGACACTATTAGAACTAAAGTTAAACAGTTTGCTACTAGCATCTCATTAACTTCTAGTGCTGCTCATAAAGTGGTTATTCTAGATGAAGCAGACAACATGACCTATGATGTTCAGATGATTCTTAGAGCAGCGATTGAGGAGTATCATCTGAATTGCAGGTTTATATTTACTTGCAACTTTATTAACAAATTGATTGATCCTATAAAGTCACGTTGTACAGTAGTTGACTTTACAATCAAACCTTCTCATAAAGAGAAACTACAAGAACAGTTCTTCTATCGTATCCGTGATATCCTTACTGAGGAATCAATTAAGTATGAAGATAAAATTATTGCTAAACTTATTAGAAGATATTATCCAGACTGGAGACGTCTTTTAAATGAAGCACAAAGATTTGCATCTTCTGGTGAGATTGATGCAGGTATTCTTATAGACATTGCAGACATTAATATTGATGAACTGATTAGAGCGATGAAAGATCGTAACTATTCTACAGTAAAGTCTTGGGTAACTCAGAACATGGATCACGATCCTTACATGGTGATGAGAAAGATCTACGATGTTCTATATCAACACGCTAGTAATGCTAGTGTCCCTAACTGTGTATTGATTATTGCTAAGTATCAATATCAAATTCAGTTTGTTGCAGATCAAGAAATTAATACTCTAGCATGTCTCACAGAGATTATGTTAGATGGAGTTGAATGGAAAACTAAGGTATGAAAAAATCTGAACTAATACACTATCGTTTACAGGCAATGCTACGTGAGCATACCTTTAGTGACCTAGCATACCTAGGTGTAAGAAAAGATAGCATAGGTATACCACAACACTGGTATAGTATAGATGGTAATGAGGTACCAGTTGATGCTATTGAGGAGTTGGAGAGTGTTGAAGAAGAGGAATAAAACAACACCAGAAAATGTTAAAGAAGCACACGAAGCACTTTTTCATGCTAAAATGAATTTACCAAATGCCGCAGACCATTGCGGTATGACTCAGAAGGAATTAAAAATGACCTTTTTTGAATATCTTAAGTACAATGCCCCGAACTCTCAAGTCACTGAAAACACCACTACGATATCCAGGGGGAAAGAGCAGGGCACTAGCAAACCTGTTCCGATTCCTCCCAGACCTTTCCCAGGCAAAAGAATATCGTGAACCATTTTTAGGTGGCGGTAGTGTTGCTATAGAGGTTACTAAACGTTATCCTAATTTGTCTATATGGGTCAATGATTTATATAAACCATTATATATTTTTTGGACAGCATTGAGAGACGATGGTGACTACCTCTATGATCAACTCATACAATTAAA
>CEVS01018200.1_pt1 | contig 14725 bp, 10 predicted proteins | sample 361571 | NCBI WGS metagenome assembly CEVS01 (sample SAMEA2623850, study PRJEB7988) | marine metagenome | isolation source: saline water (ENVO:00002010), including | reverse complement strand
AATGATGCATCAATTTCTATAACTTCAAATTCTAGTCCATTATTGTTGGGTCTTTGCTCCCATTTAATTCTTCCTTGTAGCTCTTCATCAAAAGCATTAAGAAGATTATAAAAAAATTCTTTTGTTCCCTTGGGGCCAATAATCTTAAACTTTTTGTCTCTGCCCTGGTGCCAACCTGATATATATAACTGGTACATGTCCATTACATGATCAGAATGTAAGTGAGTTATAAAAAGAATTTCTATATCTGATGACTTTACTCCTGCAGCGTTTAACCTTTGAGTCACCCCTGATCCACAATCAAATAAATAATTTTTTTCATCATGAACAAATAAAGTGCTGGGCCCAAATCTTGAACTACTTGGACTGGGGCAACCCGTTCCTAAAAGTTTTATAGTGCTCACAGATCACCAAGTTCTACTGATAAATTGTTGAGAACAATACTATCCCTCATGCCTTGTTGTATTTCCTCTATGGCGCGCTGGATTAACTCACAATACCTATAATTTAATTTATCAATATGATTACTAGTCAGAACAGCTCTAACAACATATTCAAGAGATCGAGTAGTCAATTTATTTTTAAATGTAACTGTTGTTTCTTCAAATTCTAACTGAATATTTTTTACGTTTTTTAACAAATCTTGAAACTTGTACATGTTTTTACTAGAAGTTGACTCTATCTTTATTAGCTTCTCCAAGACCTTTAGCAGGGAATCAACCTTGTCCCTGTCAACTTTGGATATAAAATCTCTTATGTCAACAAAATTCGAGAAGTCGTCAAATGTAAAATCATAGTTTGTAGCTGTTTCAGATTCTACAAAAACTGTTCTACAGCGACTCTTGATAGTATTAATAATTCCTGTGTTTGCATCATCTTTAGCATGTGACCAAAAATTACCAGTAGAGGTGAGAATAAAGATACTTGAACTAGATGGTTCTTCCAATGTTTTTAGTAGTGCATTTGAAGCTTCCTCAGTTAATGACTTATATGGTGGGAAAATAATTACTTTATACTTTCCCACAATTGGAGATAGATTGTCTCTATTCAAGATATCTCTAACATCTTCAATACCAATAGTGTTTATATTTTCTGATTCAATTACTCTTATGTCCGGATGTTCTTGATCATTATTTTCTGAAAGACTGATTGTGGATGCAAACTGTACTGATTGATCTAAAACATATTTTGAGGAGTCAGATAAGAGTAAATATGCATGAAAAGGACTTTGACTTTCATTTTTAAGCTTAAAATTAAGACTTTGCAAGATCTAGCCACTCAGAAGCTTTTTTAAAGTTTTGCTGTTGTGAGTCTTCAGCATTTAATACAAGGAATTTATCACTGAAATCCTCTGCTAATTGCAAATATCCATCCCTAACTTTATTAAAAAAACTAATTTCACCACTACCAATTCTGTCAGCTACCTTTTGCCTCGATAAAGATATTTTGGGATCAATATCAAGAAGTATTACTTTTTCTGGCCAAAAACTATCTATTGCAAGATCATTTAATTCATATATTTTTTGATATCCTAAATCTCTTCCAACACCTTGATATGCGACAGACGAATACGCAGATCTATCAGTAATAACTACTTGTCCATTGTTGATTGCTGGCTTTACAATCTCTTGAATTAACTGTGCTCTACTTGCACTCATAAGAAGAGCCTCTGAGGTTGGGTCAACATCATAATCATGGCTTAGCAATAATTCCCTAATTCCCTCACCAAGTTTTGAGCCTCCTGGCTCCCTAACAATGTTAAAATCTACATTTGATTCAGTAAGTTTTTTTGATAATTCATCAATCAAAGTAGTCTTCCCTGACCCATCTATACCCTCAAATGCTAAGTAACTACAATTCAATCTGGCTCATCCTCCATAGATTTAAAGTCTAATTTAATATTATTGAAATTGGAATTTTCAATACCAAACTCTTTAAATATTTTCTTGTAGCTGGAGATAAATGTAATTACACCGGAAATAAAAATTAGAAGGGAGCTGATTTTAAGTACAGCTTCAATACCACTACCACTTAATAATGTATCTAAATAATTTGCAGTAATCCCGGATGTTAAAAAAGAAAGTAGAAGTGCAATTCTTCCAATTGTGTAAAAATTACCAAAAACTCTGCCTCTCATTTTATGGTCAGTACTTGCTTGTAAGAAGCTTATTGTTAGGAGATATACGCCTCCAGTGCCAACTCCAGATATAAAAATGGATAGCAAAATATCTAGAAAGTCATCGGAAATGAAAGCTGTGTAGAGTGAGATTCCCGTTGAAAGCATACATAAACCAATTACAAAGCTAACCCTTGAGAATGAACTTACAAAATAGCTAAATGTAACCATGCTAAATACTATCCCCGTGCCAAATGAAGCAATCATAAAACCAAATGAGCTTTCAGTGAAGCCTCGGTCGACAGTTAAGAATGTGTGCCCAAGTATAAACAGGGCTCCTGCTCCAAAGAGACTCAGAGAAATTGAAATAGTTATATTTCGTATTTCTTTGTTGCGGAAGAAATAATTAAGACCCTCTTTAAATTCCTTCAGCACAAATCTATCGGCTTTAATGGATGTATTCACTTTTTTTGTTTTAAGAAATATTAGAAGATACGCAGAAACTAAAAATGTTACTGCATCAAAAAGAAAAATAATTGAGCCTGACCATCCGTTGCCAAAGCTGCTTATAAAAGCAGGTACTTTTATGTCAGCAATTAATCCAAAAAATATTGAGGCTATGGGCAGAGTGGCATAGGTTCCTATTGCAAACAGTGAATTTGCTTTGACTAGATTTTCCTTATTAACCACTTCAGGAACAACTGACTCCCTAGATGGCTGTCTCATCATTGAAAATATTTCAGTCAAGAAATTAATGATGAACAATTGAAGCAGTGAGGTTGCAAAAAAAAGAAAAAGTACAATTACCATTCTTGATAAATCTGAGATGATCATAATATTTTTTTTATTCAACCTATCTGCCATAAGTCCAGCAATAGAAGATAAAAATGCAGGTATTATTCGTGCTACTACTGGAACTACTGCTGTTATGCCTGAGTTACCACTTTCAGAGCCAAGTTGGCTTGCCAAGGCTACTGAAGCAAACAATGTAGCCCAATCTCCAAAGCTAGATAGAGATCCTGACCACCACAGAATTGAAAATTGAGATTTTGAAAATATTTTAATTTTATTCACTTAATTACATCTTAAAAGGAATTTAAAATACTTTTTTTTAAAAATCCTATACATATTAAAAAAATGATGTTAAAAATGAGGACATGTCAAAACCTTTAGTAATTGTTGAGTCTCCAACAAAAGTTAAAACTATTTCTAAAATTTTAGGACCTGACTATGTTGTCAAATCAAGTGTTGGCCACATTAGAGACCTTCCAAGAAATGCTAAATCAATTCCATCTGGCTACTCAAATAAAGATATTTTGTGGGGAGCTGTAAAGCCCGATGACTTTGAAAATATATACGTTATACCTGAAGATAGAAGAAAAATAGTTAATGAACTTAAACAGTTGGCTGATAATGCACCTGAAATATATCTTGCTACAGATGATGATAGAGAAGGTGAGGCAATTGCATACCATTTAAAAGAAGCTCTTGAATTAAAAGATGAGCCAAAAAGAATTAAATTTAATGAAATAACACCAACTGCTGTCCTAAATGCAATTAATAATCCAGAAAAAATTGATATTGGTAAATTTAAATCTTATGAAGCGAGAAGGACTCTTGATCGTATGATTGGTTATGAAATTTCTCCAAAAGTAAGAGACTTAGGTGGAGCATTTATTTCCACAGGCAGAGTCCAAGGTCCAGCAATTAGACTTATTGTAGAAAGAGAAGAGGAGAGAATTAAATTTGTGAAGTCTCAGTATTTTGAGATTTCCGCAACTTGCTCCAGCAAAAGCTCTGAATTTATCGCAAGTTTAAAAAAAGTTCAAAGTAAAAGACTGGCATCCTCATCTGATTTTGATAAAAACGGTAAAAAAACTAGCCTGGAGAAAAAATATTTAACTGAAGAGGAAGCTAATGAAATTATAAATAAGCTTTCAAATGCTAAAGCTAAGATCTCTTCTATAAAAGAATCTTCTCGAAGTGGTAAGCCGCCCAAACCCTTCAAAACTACGAGCCTTCAAACCTCAGCAAGAAGCAACCTTGGGTTTCAGCCAAGAAAAACTATGGGTATTGCGCAAAGACTTTACCAAGAAGGTCTTATTACCTATATGAGAACAGATTCAATTAGATTATCGGATGTTGCCATAAAGGCTTCAAGAGATTTTATTCAACAGAATTTTTCAAACAATCACTTACCAGAAATGCCCAACTATTTTGGTGATAGTAAAAATGCACAGGCTGCTCATGAAGCGATTAGGCCCTCTGGTGATACTTTTACAACCCCTTCAGAATTACTTGCCACACACAAAGAAGATAGTGATGAATTTAGGCTGTATAGTTTAATATTCAATACTACTGTCGCATCTCAAATGACCGATGCTAAAGGAGTAACAAAAACAATAGAGATAGAAGTACAAGATGATAAGTTTGGACCCATGATCTTGGGAATATCAGGTACCACTTGGACATTTGGTGGATACAGAGATTTAATAAGAAATGCAGCTGAAAAATCACAGGAGTTGCCAGATTTGTCAAAAAATGATGTTGTTGAAATATTAAGATGCGAAAGCGAAGAAAAATTTACTAATCCACCGAATAGATATTCATCAACATCCTTGATTAACAAACTTGAAGAGCTAGGTATTGGTAGGCCATCAACTTATGTTTCTATTATTGAAAGTATCACTTCAGTTTTTATTAATTCGGAATCAAGCCTTAAGCCCCGGATTTTAGCTATGGCCCTGATAAATAATTTTATGAAGCCTTTTTTCAATCAATACATTGACTATGAATTTTCAAAATCAATGGAAGATAGTCTTGATGAAATCCTTGAAAGTAATAACCCCCAGTTATCAAAAGTAGATTTTTTAGAAAAATCTCATAGATCAATTGAAAATCATATTAATAAATATGGAACTCAAGATCCCTTAGCCTTAACTTCGATTAATTTACCTTTTGAATCCAGATACGTTGTAAAAACTGGAAGAATTGTGGGAAAGGTGCCTTATCCATATTTATTGAGAGATGATGATTTTAAAGTTGGACTCAACCCAGATATAGCTCTAGAAGAAGTAAGTACAGAATATATTCTTGAGTTAGAAGGAAAACAAGAAGAGAGTCTTAAAAAAGAAAGAACAGTCTGTGAGTGTCCAGAATGTGGCACTCCAATATTTATAAAACTGGGTCCTAATGGTGGTTTTTACATTCAACACGGAATAAAGGAAAAGGGAGTCAGACAGAAAAAATGTATTTACAAAAATTTGATTGGACCAATTTTTGAAGATGAAAATCCTGATAATCTCACATCCCAAGAATGTATAGAGAGGTTTTCTCTATCTGCAAAGAATCCAAGGAAAGTTGCCACTCAAGGCGAATGGACTTACTCTTCTGCAGTCGGACCATATGGTGGTTATGCTATGAAACAAAGACCTCGAACTGTATTCAACTTTGAGGAATTAAAATCTCTTTCAAAGGATGCCATACGTGAAGTTATAGAAGATGAGAAATACAGAAAAATTTCTAATTTTTTGGGTGGAGAGATCCTAAAAATACCAAAATCAGCGACTAAAGATTCAATGTTAGACATGATTTCTAATCACTTTTTACTTGATGAAAAACAAATAAAAAAACTCTCCAAAGAGCATCTAGTTCAGCTTGCAAAACTTCTTGATATTGTATTTTATAGAGGCAGGTTCAGAATGAAGGCTGAAGATGCTACTAAAGACAACTTAATTAACAAAATACTGATTGAGAAAAAGAACAAAGCGTTAGAAAATCAAAGAATGGCAATTTCTGTCACAGAACAGGAAATCCTTAGCTTGTTTGGCGACAGCGATAGCCAAGTAAATTAATAATTCTTACTGACTTAAGGCTTTTTCAAACTTTTCACTGAAGACTTGAAGACTAAAATTATTTTCAATATTTTCCCTATTTTTATTACCAAATACAGTTAACTTATCAGGGTTTTCAATAAAATAAAGAACGCCTTCAATAATTGCTTTTTTATCACCAACGACAAAACCAGACTGTCCAGGAACTACTGTTTCTGGGGCACCTCCTGATGAACCAACTAATGTTGGCATTCCATGACTTGCAGCCTCCAAGTAGACAAGACCTAAACCTTCAAATTCTGCTCCAAAATATTTAGATCTAGAGGGCATTACAAAAATATCTATATTTTGATAAAAGTTATAGTCCTCATCCATGTTTTCTTCTATAAAATTTACCTTTGCTGAAGAAATAGAAGCAAGTCTCTGTAAGTAGTTTTGTTGTTTCCCAAAACCTAGAATATCCAACTCAATATCATGCCCCTTTTCTTTAAGCTCGTGTACAGCCTCAATAACCCAGTCAATTTTTTTTCTTGAGACAAAACGACTCATCACTCCCACTTTTATAGTCTGTTTAGTAGCAACTTCTTTTTTTAGATCAGGTATATCTATGCCTGCTCCAATATTAATAATTTCAGTTTCGGTAATATCTTGGAGTTTTTTCTTAGAAAATTCACTGACAGTAAATATTTTATTTAGCTTTTTTAGACTACTTTTTAGGATAGTTCTTACAACGGGAATATAATTTAGAATGTTGAATTCAGCACCATGACAAATCATAAACTGGGGGATTTTTACATTTTTTGGGTTGTCTGGATTTGAAATTTGGTCTAGTTTATTAATTAGTAAAAATTGAGGATTACTAGATCCATGAAGAATTGTATCAATATTTTCACTAATGATAATTTTTTTTATTTCGCTAATAATTTTTTTACTGCTTAAGAAAAAATCTTTTGAAGAGTTGATAACATTTTCTCCTTTTGCCCATTTTGGTGCATATATTATGAACTCATGGTCGACAGAGGCAACCAAGTTGCTTAGGTACGTGGTAATACCACCTTTTTTTGGTGACCAATCATTTGTTATAAGTAATATTCTCATGGAGTACTGAGTAATATTATACGTCTGTAATAAAGATTTATACTTTTAAAAAGCAGATGCAAATATCAAGCTAACAATTGTCATCACTTTGATCACAATATTCATAGCTGGACCAGAAGTATCTTTAAACGGATCGCCGATTGTGTCGCCGATAACAGCTGCTTTGTGTTCATCAGAACCCTTACCTGCACCGCCTCCAGCTTCAATATATTTTTTCGCATTATCCCAGGCACCACCTGAATTAGCCATGAATATAGCAAGTAGAAATCCAGTTACAAGTGATCCGGCTAAGAAACCACCAAGAGCTTCTTTATCCCAAAATCCTATAATTAGGGGGAGAGCTATTGCTAGTCCACCGGGTAGTAGCATCTCTTTTAGTGCAGCAGTTGTTGCTATGTCTACGCACTTTGTATAGTCAGGTACAACTCCTTCTTTTCCTTCTCTTAAACCAGGAATTTCATTAAATTGTCGTCTAACTTCTTCAATCATCTTGAAAGCTGCTCGACCTACTGCGTTAATTGTCATAGCTGCAAATAAGAATGGGAACATACCACCAAGAAATAAACCTAACGTTACTTCTACTTCAGTTATGTCTAATTTCTCAATTCCTGCACTTTGGACAAAAGCTGAGAATAAAGCAAGTGCAGTTACTGCAGCCGAGGCGATAGCAAAACCTTTAGCAATTGCAGCTGTAGTATTTCCAAGTGAATCTAATTCATCAGTAGCTTCTCTAACTTCGGGTGGCAAATGAGCCATTTCAGCTATTCCTCCAGCATTATCAGCAATAGGACCATATGCATCAACAGCCACAGTTATTCCTAATGTTGAAAGAACACCAATGGCAGCTATAGCAATACCATATATGCCTCCATCAGCACCTAATGCCCAGTCGCCTGCGGTATATGCACCATAAATTCCAAAAACAACCACGATTACTGAGAATGCAGCTGATCTCATGCCCTCAGATATTCCTGATAAAACTAATGTTGCTGGTCCAGTTTTTGCCTGATCAGCAATATTTTTCACAATTGAATAGTGATCTGAAGTAAACCATTCTGAAATTTGTCCAACCAAGAGCCCCACTGCGAGTCCTATGATTACAGAAATAAATAATCCTATTGGATTTTCTGCATAATCTGAAAACATATAGTCACTCAAAAAATAAACACCGACAACAGTCAGTGCTGCTGCACTATATGTTCCTCTATGGAGAGCCTGTGCTAACTTTCCCTCTTTTGGAACGACTAAGAAAGATGAAAGAATTGATGCTCCCATACCAATAGTTCCTACAGCCAATGGAAAAAGTAATAAAGAAGGGAGGACACTTTGACCAGCAAAAACTATAGCTGCATAAGCTAATGGAGCAACTAGTGAGCCAACATAGCTCTCAAAAAGATCTGCTCCCATGCCAGCAACGTCTCCCACGTTATCTCCAACATTATCTGCAATAGTTGCTGGGTTTCTTGGATCGTCTTCCGGTATTCCTGCTTCAACTTTACCAACTAAGTCAGCACCGACATCAGCTGCTTTTGTATAAATACCACCGCCAACTCTAGCAAAAAGAGCGATTGATGAGCCACCAAGACCAATCGCGGCTAGTATGTCATATCCATTTGTAAGATCTAAAACTTCAATAAAGAGCCAGTAACCGAGGGATACACCTAATAAACCTAAACCTGCCACTGTGAAACCCATTACCGCTCCACCTCTAAACGCAACCGGTAAAGCCTTGATAGTTCCACCATCTCTGGCAGCTTCTGTTGTTCTACCATTTGCTGCTGTAGCTATCCTCATACCAATAAACCCTGCTAGGGATGAGAGAAGTGCACCAGCAACAAAAGCAGCTGATCCCCAAGGGTATCCCCAATCTGTAAGTACAGAAATTAAGACAGCTAATATAACAACAAAAACACTAATCCACGAGTACATTCTCTTCAGGAATGCCATTGATCCTTCTCTAATAGCTGTAGAAAGCTCTTCTACTTTGGTGTCTGTTACCTTAATTGATAAAACTTTATTTGCAAAGAATCCTGCAAGAACGAGTCCAGCTGTTGCGGCAATCATAGAATTTAGTAGCATTTGATATTCCCCTTATTATTGACCCATAATATGATAGTAAAAATTTAAATTATTGGGTGATTTTTACTATTCAACAACTGGTGATTCGAATCTTTCATCATCATCTCTTTCGGACAAAGGTACTTTTTGTAAAATTCTATTTAATAAAATAGGAGCAATAACCGTTGTTGTTATAACCATCCAGATAATTATCGAGATAATATCTGATGTTATGACATCTGAAAGTGTTGTTGTGGCAACAGCAACAAAAATTAATCCGACTTCCCCTCTTGGTGACATTCCAATCCCAATAAGAGAGGTGTTCATGCCTTTGCCTACAGCACCTAACGCTGAAACGTATTTTCCAACAAATGCCAATAAACTAACCAACATACCATATAAGAAGACATCTAAAGATGCCAATGTTTGAATGTTGACTTCAGAGCCAATATATACAAAAAATATTGGTACAAGTAAGAAACTTAATGGCTTCATTTCTTCTCTAATTCTATGCGTCATTCCTGATTCTCCAGCAACTACTCCACCAGCAAATGCACCAACTATTGGGTGTAATCCAACAAAGTGTGCAGCAGCACCGAGTAGCATAGCAAATATAAAGCTTCCAGTTACAAATGTTCCAGGTGATGGTATTTTTACAAAAAAGTTAAAAATAGGTTTGGAAAGTTTTCTTCCAATAAAAACCACAGCAATTAAAAACCCGATAGCTTTGCCACTAATGACACCGAGATCTACTAATGAGAACTCTCCTGAACTTCCTAAAACTCCTGCCACAACGGTTAGTATTAACAGTCCTAAAATATCATCAACTACGGCGGCACCTATAATTGTCTTTGCCTCTTTGGATTTTAGAGCTCCTAAGTCACCAAATACCCTTGCAGTTATTCCTACAGAAGTTGCAGTCATTGCAGCACCTACAAATAAAGCAATTTCAAACTGATTTTCTCCACCTAATCCAAGTGAGTAGATAGAACCAAAGCCTAGAGCGAATGGTACAACTACACCAATTAAAGCAACAACTAGAGAAGTAGATCCAAGTTCAATAAATTCGTCTAGATTCGTTTCAAGACCAACTTCAAATAATAAAAGTACAACTCCAATTTCAGCTAAAGTCGAAACAACATCTCCTGATTCAAAATGAGGTAAAAGACCAAGTCCGTAGTAGCCAATAATGATTCCAATAACTAGTTCGCCTATTACTGCAGGTTGGTTTACCCTTCGCATAATTTCAGCGCCAAACTTAGCCGCAATTAAGATAACTGCTATTTCTAAAAATTTTTCAATTATTGTTTCCATGTTGCTTTATTCTAAATGCGCTTAGATTAAATGATAAGAAAATAAAATATGAAAAAAAAGCGTAATAAACCAATGAAACAAACAAATAACTCTCTAGATTAAATTGAAAATAAATTATATAATTTGTATCTAGTATGGGAAAAACACTTTTTGAAAAAATATGGGATAAACACTTAATCGCTTCTATAGATGAAAGTACAAATTTAGTATTTATTGATTTACACCTTGTACATGAAGTTACTTCACCACAAGCATTTGATAGTTTAAGATTAGCTAATAGAACTGTAAAACATCCCGAATTAACTCTTGCGACTGTTGATCATGGAGTGCCTACTTCGAATAGAATGCTGGGTATTAAAGACCCTCTTTCCAAAATCCAAATTGAAGCTTTAGAAAACAACTGTAAAGAATTTGGAGTCACATTATTTGGGATAAATGATCCCCGCCAAGGGATTGTCCATGTTATAGGACCTGAGCAAGGGATAACTCAACCTGGAATGACAATTGTATGTGGAGATAGCCATACAGCAACTCATGGAGCTTTTGGAGCGTTAGCTTTTGGTATAGGGACTTCAGAAGTAGAACATGTTCTTGCTACTCAGACTTTAGCAATGGAAAAACCAAAAACTATGAAAGTAGAAGTAATTGGAAATGTTTCCGAAGGGGTGGGTCCGAAAGATATCATCTTGGGAATAATTAGAAAAATTGGTACAGGTGGTGGTGCTGGTCATGTTATTGAATATACAGGTGATGTCATTAAAGATATGAGTATGGAAAATAGGATGACAATTTGCAACATGTCTATTGAAGGTGGGGCAAGAGCTGGAATGATTGCTCCGGACAATGTAACTTTTAATTACTTAAAAAATAAAAATTATGCGCCCAAAGATAGTGACTGGGATGACGCAATTGCAGAGTGGAAAGAATTATATTCAGATGAAAGTGCAACTTTTGATAAAGTAATAACTATAAATGCTGATGAACTAGAACCATCAATATCTTGGGGAACAAATCCCTCACAGGTAATTTTTGTAAACGACACTATACCCCATCCAGATGATTTTGAAAAAGAATCTGAAAAAGAAGCCGCAACAAGGGCCTTAGAATATATGGATTTAGAACCTGGAGAGAAAATTAGTGAAATTCAATTGGATAGAGTTTTTATAGGTAGTTGTACAAATGGACGTATTGAAGACTTGAGAGAGGTAGCAGAAGTTGTCAAAGGGAAACAAGTTGCTGAAACAATCGGTGCAATGATTGTTCCCGGTTCTACGCTTGTTAAAAAACAAGCTGAGGAAGAAGGGTTAGATAAGATATTTACTGAATCTGGGTTTGACTGGAGAGAGGCTGGTTGCTCTATGTGTCTTGGAATGAATCCTGACATTTTAAGTCCAGGAGAAAGATGTGCTTCTACGTCAAATAGGAACTATGAAGGTAGGCAGGGTGTAGGAGGTCGTACCCATTTAGTGAGTCCAAAAATGGCTGCAGCCGCAGCATTGCATGGAAAATTTGTAGATATACGAGAAATATAAAATGAAGAAACTCAAAATAATAAAATCAACCATGCTCCCCCTAAATATGTCTAATGTTGATACAGATCAAATAATGCCAAAACAGTTCCTTAAGCGTGTTGAACGATCTGGCTATGGAGAGTATTTATTCTACGACTGGAAGAAAGATCCAGATTTTCCATTGAATAACGGCCTCTATAAGGGCGCAAAAGTTTTAGTAGCAGGTGATAATTTTGGGACAGGTTCATCTAGGGAACACGCCCCGTGGGGTCTCCAAGACTGGGGTTTCGAGGCCATTATTTCAACAAAATTTGCAGATATTTTTAGATTAAATTCAATAAATATAGGTCTTGTGCCTATTGAGACTAATCAAGAAAATGTAGAAGCTTTATTCAGTAAAATCGATACAGATTCAGAAACGATAATTCAAATTTCGATTGAAGATAAGACAGTTGTTTGTGGAGACATTAGTTTTTCATTTAGTTTAGATGATTTTTCTCAAAAAAGAATCATAGAAGGTCTAGACAAAATTGACATCACTCTTGGATATTTAGATCAAATAGAAAACTTTAGTCAATCAAGAAAGCACTGGAAGCCTAAACTAGTTTAGATAAAGATAAACTTAAGCTTTCAGCAACCTCTTCTGAAAGCAAAAGACCACTGTGTATCTGTAAAGATGGTTTTAGATTTTCACTTTTACTGTATTCCTCAAACCAATTTTCAATCAGGAGATTGTCTACATATTTTTGCAGATTTGTTGATAACTCAATAGAAGAAGTTTTAGGTACTGCACCTGGGAGATTTGCAATAGCAGAGACAATTACACCATTTCTAATTTCAAATGGTTCGCTATGTGTGTTTGGAGTTACTCCTTCAACACAACCACCCTGGTCAATAGCTACGTCGACAATCACTGATCCTTTTTCCATCTGATTAATATCTTCTTGTGTAACTACAATGGGTGGCTTCCTTCCGGGTAATAAGACTGCACCAACTACTAAATCTGCAGTTCTAATTGCCTCAGTAGCTTCATCGCTTCCACTTATATGTGTGGAAATATTCTCACCATATTTATTTTTTAATTCCTTCAAAATGTTCTCATTTACATCAATTGCGGTTACGAATGCACCAATTTGAATGGACTTATGAATAGAGCTTTTACCAACTTCTCCACAACCAATGACTGTAACTTTTGAATTTCTTTCATCTGAAATTGAAGATAAAAGCAAACCCTTGCCTGCAGAGGAATACTCTAAAAATTGCATGCCTTTTTGCACTGCCAGGTTGCCAGCAATTTTTGACATTGGTATTAACAGTGGATACTCATCTTCATCCATTATCATTTCAGTTGCAATAGCTGTTAGCTTTTTTTCTATTAACATTTTTGTTAATGAGAGATTTGAGGCCAAGTGGAGATAACCAAATATTACATGTGAAGAATTGAGGAGCTCAAATTCTTGCTCTTGAGGCTCTTTTACTTTGCAAATAATCTCTGAAATATCATAGAGCTCATGTGCAGTGGGTACAATTTTTGCACCTGCAGATTGATAATCTTCATCGGTGAAGCCTGAACCAAGCCCAGCATTTGTTTCAACGAAAATATCCGCTAAACCCGTAAATTGAGTTATATGTTCAGGTATTAAAGAAACTCTTCCCTCATCTTTTTTTACTTCTTTGGGAATGCCAAGTTTTTTAATCATTTGATGGGACTGTCTCCTGAAGATGTTTATCAAGATATTTCATGAAGGGCGTACCTCCAGTTCCAACAATATTCGAATTCGAATCATTAGTTAATGACTGCTCATATATGTATATTCTCGCATACTCCAAATGCTTATTTCTAAATATATGTACCTCTTTAATAATTTCATCAATTAAATTTTTATCTTCATCATTTATAGAATCAACTAACGAACTTCTCTCAGTTTGTGACCAAGAATCTAAATCATTCAATAAATCTCGGTGTTCCTTCGGCATATATAACCTCATTTCATCTAGATATTCCTTTAATGGGTCATCAGAGTGAGTAACTCCTAATAAAGCATCGAGCATTGGAACAATTGAACTTTGAGCCCCAGTCTCCCCTCTAAATATTTGAGGCTTTCCATTATATTCCTCAACCCCTTCATAAATAACTCCTTCGGGTGTTGTTGGATTGTTCTTCCATCCAAAGATATAAGGTCTTACACGGTTGTAGTAAATGAATGGGTCACACTTTTCAGGCATTCGATTCATAATATGATTAATCTTTTTTATACTTTTTAAGGCGTGTTCAAGATTTGTATCATCACCTGAGTCAAAAAAATATTTGTTTAATGATGATAATATTTCTTTTGCCTCGTATTCTATCGCTACATGAATCATGATGAACCAGTCTTCATCTACGCCACCCAAGAAATTCTGTACTATAACTATATTTTCTAAATCAAATGGTGTGGAAGAATCAAGGATTTTCCAATTGTTCAGTGCATAGGATGCATATGAAAGAATAGGTGGTCTCTCTAATTTTAATGAAATTTTGTGCCATGTTTTAGCAATCTGAGATGGTATTACGTTTAAATCATTCTTTTTTCCCCACATGAACGCATGGCCGATATAAGAGTAGACAAGCATTGCCCTCTCTAGTTGAGGCACTGTTAAATCCTCTACATTCTTCTCAACTTCAAGTTGTAAAACTCTCGCTTCAATTTGTTCGTTAGCCAGGACTTTTGGTAGTTCTAATGCCAGCTTTTCGACATCTGAAAATGTGTCAGGGAGCTTTAAGCAAATTTCTTCTGGAATAAATCCTCTATTGA
>CEVS01107280.1_pt1 | contig 14768 bp, 8 predicted proteins | sample 361571 | NCBI WGS metagenome assembly CEVS01 (sample SAMEA2623850, study PRJEB7988) | marine metagenome | isolation source: saline water (ENVO:00002010), including | reverse complement strand
CGTGTCCATACCGAGGGGCGAGGAACCCTTTCAACAACCTATCGCTGCAAAAAATCTTCCAAAAAGGACATACCATTGTGTATGGTGCCTAGTGACATGGCTGAGGAATCTTCCCTGAAGAAAGTGATTCCTGGCAAAGAATCAACATTACCAAATCCGTATAGCAAAGATTTCGATCGAGGAGAAGATTCGCTTTCAGTATCGTTATCAGAATACAAATTGGCCGAGGAGCACCGAGTAAAATTTGGAAAATTGGCATGTAGGCCGTCTTTGTTGATAACTCGTAGAATTGTTGGGCTATTGATGGCATTAACTGCTCTTGCAGGAGTTGTTGCTCCATATCACCCGCTCGCAAAACCGACACTCATGATTTTGCTTTGGATCCCATTACTTGCAATTTCTATTGCACCATCATTTATTGCCGCGGAGAGAGGGATGACCGCTCTAACCTTGAGGTCATCTTTGTGGAAAGAAGAAGCGATAGTCGAAGGAGTCCGTAGAGATATGATGGCCGAACCAGGCATGGACAGAATCAAGGCTGGTTTGAATGATGTAAGATTGCATAATGCTACTGCAACAATACTGGCTGCAATATCGATATTGTTGTTAATTCTCGCAGCAGGATTAGAGCCTAATGGCTTGGCATATAATTTGGTATTACTAATTACATTAACATCTAGTTTAGCCCTTTCATTCCACGCTATTTTTACTACCGACTCAATCAGAAAATTAGGAGACGAATTGCCATATTTAGTGATGCATTCTCCAACTCACCACCCAATGAAATTAGATACTATTCTTGGAGATTTGATTTATGCCCACCTTGATCCAGACCATTCGTTGTTATGGAACAGATGGGAAAGTGAACTTCCTGAGTCCTTACTGCCGGGAGTGGAAAATAAGCAGGCAAGAGAAAGACTGCTTTATCTTCTACATCTCAATAGTCGTGGCGACTTGAATGATGAAGAAACGATGAACGAACTAAAGGAATTCATCAAACCTATGGCAATAGAATCTTTGTTATTTGATGAATCTGCCCCATTCAATTGGGTAAAGATACAGCGATTGATAGCACATGCTCGAGCATGGCAAGTCGAGGTTTTTGATTTGCTTGATAGATTACAAAACGATTTGTTGTCAGGAACAGCTTCGATCACCGAAAACCCATGGCGAATGGATGTAGCGTTGGCAGACAGATGCTGCAACCGCACTGGGCACCTGTTCATCGCATTGAATAATCAAACATTGCAGGACCGTCATTTGCGCGTTGAAGTAATTGTTCCGGGCGGAATGCCTGAAAAACAAGAGCACCGTTTCGAATTACTCTCATGTCCCGGCCCTGAATCAGCAGTCAAGATAACCGACTCTCTGGTTGAAGACGCATTGGATTGGATGCCAAAATATCTTGAAAAAGGAATAATTCTTTGGATTGGCGTTGCTTGGAATGAAAACGTAAAAGGCCATAGAAATGTACAGGTCATTTTACGTGACGACGATGGAAATGTTATCGGTTCTAGAATTATCAAAACCAATGTGCAGTCAGGCGAAAGCAACCTCTCTAGGCAGCGATTGAAGCGCATGTTACATGCGCGTATGAAGGGAGAAACTCCTCTTCCTGCATTGGAATCCCCAATCTCTGCGTAGTGAGATTTTAAGCGCGTTACTTATGACATGGTTTCCCTTCGCTCATTCCATCGGAGGTGGAGTACGTGGAAGCATGGGACATCATCGTAATCGGAGACGGGCCAGCCGCTCTCAGGGCAGCAGCAAGCGCAGCTAAAGCAGGGGCATCCACTTTGATGATGTCTGCTGACAGCCTTGGAGTTGGAAACAATTCAGCATATGATGGCATAGCAGCGCCTCTGAAAGAAGGAACTACCAAGTCTCATAGAGACGACACGATTCGCGCAGGCGACTTCCTGTGCGACCAGGATATAGTTTCACACAGAGTTTCACAAGCTACACGTCAAGTTGATCTTCTAGAGCGCTGGGGCGTAATTTTCCGCAGGGATGCAGATGGTATCCCAATGGTCCGCAAAGCATCAGGGCATACCTTGCCACGTTTAGCGGGTGCAGGCGACTCGATGGTCCGCGACACGCAACAAGTTCTAGAAGAGCAGTGTATGAAGCACGGCGTTATTCGCAGAGGCGACCAAGTTCCACTACAACTTGTTCATTCAGGCGACCAAGTTCACGGCGTTGTTGCATTGGACATGACCACAGGTTCTCTAAATTCCTTACAAGCAAAATCCGTAATTATCGCCGATGGCGGATACGAAGGTATCTGGACAGGTAGTAAAGTAGGACTTGGATTGGATCTAGCAATGAATGCTGGCCTTGCAGCCAGAGATATGGAATTCATTGCATGGGCGCCCCTTGCAGTTAGCGAAACGAATGTCGTTTTACCAATCGGTTTGCTAGCGGACGGTGCTACAATACACCATTCTAATGGTACTCCAATAGAGGTTGATTTGACTGCAGACACCACTGCTTTGGCCACAGCAATAGGAGCAACCTCTGATGCGGTATTAGATGCTCGAAACATGGGCGAATCCTCAGTTTGGTGGACTCAAACCTTTGAGTTAGTCAGTCAAAGACTGGGAATTGATATGAAGAAGCAAACAGTTCCGATTAATCCAAGAGTTGCAACTACAATCGGTGGCATAGCTACTGACGAGCATGGTCGCGCCATAACCGGGCGCTGGTCTCGTTGGTTTACTGGATTGTACGCAGCAGGAGATTCAGCATGTTCGGGTTTACACGGCGCAGGATTAATCGCAGGAAACCGATTACTAGACTCCATGGCAGGAGGAGCTGCTGCTGGAGAGCACGCAGCAAACTACGCTGCTAAGACTTCTCACACAGGAAGAGCCACACTCGAAATCGCACTTGGAGCGGCTGAAGCCGACTTAGATTTCGACATGGCGGGTGCTGATGAAGGGCCAGTGCAAAGAACAGGCCCATTATTTGCAAAACTAGGGGAGATTATGCAGTCAAGTATGGGCAACTCTAGGGATGCCCAAGGCCTTGAAAATGCAATGGAATCTTTGGAGCTATTAGCAGAATCGGCAGGGAAACTACATCTTGACGACTCTAGTAGATTATTCAATACTAACTTGCTTGAAGCACTGCGTTTGAAAGCCGGTGTTAGATTGGCCCAGGCAGCGGTTAGAAGCGCAATCTCAAGAACCGAAAGCCGTGGGACTCACCAAAGAACCGATTTTGCTGAACAAGATGATGAACAATTACATCATACACTAATCGATATTCACGGCAACCTCTCCACATTGGCAATTCGAAAGGGAACATCTGGAACTTGGGTATTGTCTCCTAACGAATGAAACACCCTCAAAACTTTGAGGTGTGCATACTTCGAATGTTCATGGCAGAGCCTACGCTTTTCGAGAAAATCCTCTCGGGAGAAATTCCGGGGAACTTTATTTGTCGAGGAGAGGGATGGGGATCTTTTCTTGATGTATTCCCTCGTTCAGAAGGCCACACTCTGGTTGTATTGGAAAACCCCTCTCAACGCTTGGCAGACTTGTCAGAGGCCGATTTGATGAACCTATTTTCTGGCGTAAAACAAACACAGTCAATCCTTTCTAATTACTTCCAAACACCGGATTTCACAATTACAATTCATGATGGGCCCTTGGCAGGACAGGAAATACCCCACGTGCACGTGCACGTAATACCGCGAATGCTGGGCGACGGCGGTAGGGCATTACCGGCGATGTTCCCCAATGCTCAACCCCCAAATCCTCCGGACTTTATTTCACTTGCAAACCTCTGCACAGCAATAAAGGAGGCGTCTGAATGAAGAAGGGTTTTGACGGTGCAAGAGACCATCATGGTGAGTTATTACCCGAACTATCGGCGTCAGCAACTCGAATGAAATATGACAAATTAATGGATGCGCCTCTCCCTAAATTTGACAAAAATTATCCAGGATCTCCCTTTTTCACCGAGTTAGGATATTTCATGCTCAGACGAACAATGTATTCACAATTCAGAACCTTTGAAACAACCGGCGTAGAGAATGTACCTACGGATAGAGGGAGCATGTGTTCAGCGTGGCACACTAATGGGTTAATGGATCCGATTTCGATATTCTTGACCCATCCAAAGAAATTCGTAGTTGGTGGCCGACACGATTTAGTCACACGCCCGATTTTAGGTTTCTGGGCACGCAAATTTGCAGTTCAGCCGGTAGTACGTAAAGCAGAATTATTGCGTGGCGGATGTTCTGAAGAAGAAGCTAACTATCTCAATGGGCGTTCATTACTAAACTTAGCAACTGGAATCTCACATGGCTTTGGTTGCGCATTATTTCCCGAGGGAACCAGCCATTCTGAAAGCCATTTGATAAGACTCAAAACTGGGCCATTTAGGACAGTATTGGCAGCAGCAGCACACGCCAAGGCAACCGGGAGCAAAATACCAACATTGATTCCTATAGGGCTACATTTCAGAACCAGGCATCTGTTCAGAACCGATTGTTGGGTTGAGTATGGAGAGCCAATTGAATTGCCCCACGAACAACTTCCTTCTGAATTGGTTGAAGCCATAGGTGCTGGCGATTGGAGCGAACCCCCTGCCGAAATTGTAACTGGATTAAGAGACCAGTTGAAAGAGAAGTTAGAACCAATGACGCCTAATCGGGAAACATATAGTGAAGTTAACAGAGATTCAGTCATTGCTCATGTCCAAAGACGTATTCAGAACAAGCCAGAGTTGACTTGGAGAGAAGAAGTATTAGAAGTTCGTAGATTGAAAAACGAACCGGCTTCCGCAGAGGTCCAAGAAATAGCGACAAAAATCGGAGACAAACTAAACCAGTCAGGATTGGATGGACGAGATATCAACACTAGTTGTGACGGACTTCGAGGCTTCTCTCCAGTTGGCGCAGTCGTCGATTTACTGAAATTCATACCATTCATTCTATTCTTGCCAACTTTGATTCTCGGTATGGGTTGGCAAATTGCATTAGGCAGAATCCTTGGAGACCGCACCGATGAAGGATTAGATGCTAGAACATCTTATCACATGTTGTTTGGAATGTTCGGCTCAATGTTGTGGTGGCCAGTTATGGCTACTATCTTGACTGCATCGACTATAATGTATAATTCTGAAATTGGATATGACTTACTAGGAATGTTAGGTAACGAGATTTGGCAAGAAGGAATAGCTACTGTCTTAATATGGATTTCAATGATATTGATATTATGGATTTCAGCGGTTTCGTTCGCCAATGGTTGGGACGCAGTATCAGACTTTACTAAGTGGACTCGTAGAATAAAATACAACTCCTCTTTGAGCGCGGATATCGCAAAATTACGCGACTTACTAAAGTGAACGGTTCAAGTTGGTGGAGTGTTTCGGAATGGATATGTCGCCCGAGGAAGCAGAGAGACTCGTCCGTTCATGGCTTGCCAGCGAGAGGATCGAAATTAGAGAACAGGATGACCCAAGGGCAGAAATGCATTTGTTAGTCAAGTACCCTCAAGGCAAAAACGGCCATATGTTCGCAGTAGTCATTCCAAAGAACAGAGATTTACTGGCAATTTCATCGATGACTAGGGTGGATGAAGGACAACAAGAGTCCATGAGAGGGCTGATGAAAACCGATGAAGAAGAGTGGAAAACTTGGATGCATGAATGCCGAATGCAATTGATTGCATCAGGAGTTGATTGGGGAATCCATCTTGGACACTCTGGCAAAGAAAGACCAGGCCCTCTACAAGCTTTCAATGTTAGCGAACCCCTTTGGTTCGATGGATTGACTAAGAACGAAATGATGCAGAATCTACGTAGTCTGTGGTTGGCGAAACTAGGTGTAATTCACGAAATCAAATACACATTTGGAGCAGGCACAGGGTCTCCAGGGCCGGTTGATGATTGGAAAAACAAGAAAGATTCTAGGCAAAGGACCGGAAGGCCATCTTCACCACAACCAACCGAAATCCAAGCCGACGAATCCATGTCATTTGGAGAAGATTTCGACCCTACAGACTGGCTTTGATACTTACACGTTGCAAACCTCTCTCGTATGACCTGAGAGGGGCGCGGTTAAGTACCAGTAGTGATACCAAAAAGTGTCGTTAGGAAGGTTTCTGTATGGGACAAAAAATGAAGTCAATCAGTCTTGCAGCAATTATGCTGCTTTCAACACTATCTGGAATTATGATGGCAGCCCCAGCTGCAGCAACGCAAGTTGTGATTACTGAAGCGATTCAAGTCGTGGACGGAGGGGGCGCATCCGACCGCATGTCAGCGGTTGCATCCGACTCTGAAGGCAACGTTCACGTTGTTTGGAGTCGTTCCAATCAACACTTGTATTACTCAATGATATCACCACGCGGTGACACATTGATTGATGCAACACAAGTTACAGGAGCAGGACTTCACAAAATCTACCACCCAGATATGGTAATTGATGAAGACGACCGTGTTCACATTGTATGGGCTGACCATTCAGGACAGCACAAGATCATGTATACTGCATTACATCCCTTCAATACTGCAATGGACGGTTCGGTTTCTGACGACGGAACCCTAACTGCAATTGACGACTACATCGTTGCTCAACACATCAATAATCGTGATTGGCCAGCAATCGACGTTGACTCGAAAGGAAACATACACATCGTATGGCAAGATAACTATGATTCTCTAGACATGTTCTTCCAGCAGCCACAGATTTACTACAAGATGCTGCAACCAGATTACAGTGTTCAGAACGCAATCGTTCTATTCGATGACACCCTACTAACTCCAATCATTGGACACAAGGGCCACCCAGACATTGTAGTCGACGCTAACGACTACGTTCAAATCGCGTGGGACGACACACGTGGAGGCAAGGTAGAACTGGTATTCGTAGTAGATACATCAGGATCTATGTACTCTGAGTGGGCTGACGTATGTACTGTAATTTATGGTGGAAACTTCGCATCCGGTGGAAACTTCAAGGGAATAAAGCCAATGCTAGAAGAAGGAAACATGACCGTTTACGAAACAATTTACGGATTAGGAAACACCTTGCCGGGTGCCGCCAGCTCTGGTAATTGCGCTCAGCATAACAAGAACTCAGGTCCTCGTAACACCGCTCTTGGATTGGTCCCTAACGATGATTCAGGAGGTTTGAGAACACTGCCAGGTACTGTCTACAACGGTGCAACATACTCTGGATACTCCGGTGAAGATTGGGGCCCAGGTTCTAACTGGGCTTGTTTGTCTTGGAAGGATACAGTAGGAAACGTTCCAGGCAACCCGCCAACCGCATCAGACCACCGCTGGAATCCTAATGCAACTAAGATAGTTCTACCAGTATCTGATGAAGGGCCAAAGGACGGAGACCCATCTCAGCAAGCAGATGATACTACTTCGATTAACGAAGCTCACGACAACTGTGTGGCAGCCGGTGTAGTGCCTGTAGGATTGTATGGACAATCATACGGCGGTGCTAACAACATCGAATCACACATGCGTGATTTATCACAGTGTCCAAACGGCGTCGTATCAACCGCAACCCGCAACTGTCCGGGCAACTCAGTCCGCTCCACAGATGCTGGTGGCCAAACCTACGAATTCCCATCCGGAACTGGCGGTGCAAGCCAGATGCAACTTCTTGTAGAAGCAATGGTTTTCATCTCAACCAACAACTCTCGTGAAATCTTCATGACGGTATTGGACCCATATGGGAAGATGGATAATGACCCAACATGGGTTCCTGGAAACCCAGGCCACACTACTCTAGGAAACGGATACGCAGAAGATTTGGGCCGTGGTAGTGAAGGACACTTAGTTGTAGTAAACGATACACGTGTAACAATCGATGACGCATTCTCTTTCCACCCTTCAATCGGTGTTGACATGCAAGGTAACACCCACATCGCTTGGATGGATGGTCGTGATTATGGATTCGAAAAGAATGTACCATACGAGATATACTACACCAAGTTGAGACTACAGGGCGCAGGAGAATGGGACGGAGTTTCAGACGGTTTGTCCACATACGCCATTAAGCGAATAGAAGACACTCCGATTTCCGAAGTTGAAGGATGGCAACAAATGCCTCAAGGTAGTAGCCAGAATTCAGCATATCCGGCACTTCTAACCGATCCGCAAAACAACATTCACATCGCTTGGCTAGACTTTGGAAACGCTAGTGCAGGGGAAGAGATTCTCTATACTCGCTTGAATGCTACTGAGAACACAGGCCCCGGCGAAACAGCACTAGACCCTTGGAACTCCACGGCCGTAACATCTTGGACTTCGTTCAAGTTAGGCCCGAACCAGCTTTCAAAGCCATCACTTGGCCAGCCACCAGCATTTGCTAACGACCTAGGCAGTGGTGCACACATTGCTTGGTCTGATACTAACAAGTGTTCAAGCGAGAGCAATGGTGGACCGTGGACAATTTGTTATTCTCACGTATTAACTGGACAGGTTGATGTTGAATTCGATGAAGGAGAGACATATTACCACGTCATTGAACCGGGAGAACAGACAATCTACAATCTGACAATCAACAATACAACTCCTGGGCCAAAGGACCTAGTTGCAGACACATACAACTTGAATCTAACAGGAATGCCAGAGAATTGGACAGCAAACCTGTATTTCTCTAACAACCACACTGCAATTTTCCCAGATACTCCAATCTTCTTGGAAGGTGGAGAAATGGCTCGCATGTATTTGAGAGTTAGAGCGCCATCGATTTACCAAGCACAGGGAGACCAATTGGCTGAAATTGTTGTTTCAGCGATTTCAATGAAGGACCCTGCAATCAGATCCGAACGCCTCACTCTGACTTTGATGGATGTAGTTCACGGAATTGATTTGGACACTAGCCATCGCATGGCAGATGTAGAGCAAGGACAAACTGCAATTTTCTCGATTACAATTACCAATACAGGTAACGTGTACGATACATTTGCATTCTATGATCCAAATAGTCTCGAAGGACAGCAAGAATGGTTGTTACCGTTTGGTTGGCAAGTCGCATTCCCAATGCAAGTTGCTTTGGACCCAGGACAGTCTGTTACCAAGAATTTGGAAATATCAGTACCTACGAGCCAAGACCCAGGAACATTCGTCGTTTATGTGAAAGGTTGGTCTGAAGGCGAACCGATTAAATCCTTAGAAAAGGGGACATTTGACGTTCTCGAATTGTGGATAAATGTCTCGATTAGATCGATAGGAAACATCGTATTCGAGATATACGATACAAGTGAAATCATTCTGCCAGGAACATGTGCAGAGTATGATTTGAATGTCATCAAGAATTACGAGGCTGGATACCTGGTATTCTCCACCCCTGGCGCTCCTGAAGCTAAGCCTGATGAAGTTGATATGAACACATGGAGACAAGACCATTGGACAGTTACATTGGACTTCTCTAATGCGCCCGGGCCGAGGGACCCCGCAGACCCGCATAGTCCGAGGTTATGGCCGGTAGGTACGACTTATACCGTCGGCGTAGCAGTTTGTGCACCGTATAATGCGAATGCTGGATTAGGGCCTGCTGTGACGGTAAAAGCTCACTTAGAAGGATATCCGAGAGTTGCAGACTCAGTAATTCTTTCAACCAATGTAATCCACGTATTCGATTTGGTTGCTGATGCTGAAACCACAGAATTCTCAGCAAACCCTGGTGACACATGGATTATTCCAACTACCGTAACAAACGCAGGTAACGGGCCTGACAGGTACGACTTGAGACTTGGACGAGTTTACGAAACAGGCAGCGGAATCGATGTCCTATGGGATATCGAAATTCCACGCTCTCTGTTGACCGAACTAACTCGTGATACTTCACAGACAGTAGACATCACAATCAATGTGCCTACACAAGTCCCAGCAGGAGATTATACTGTAGTTATTCAAACATTCAGCGAAGAAGACTATCCTGACGACACAGGACATAGAACAAGACTCCGAGATGAGATCATGTTCCAGATTACTGTAAACGAATTCTATGATATGCAAATCAGCATGGATTCATCAGTCGACAACGCAGTCAAGACCAGTGCTCCAGGAAGAATCGTTGAGTTCGTAGTTAACATTACCAACGCTGGAAACGTTCCTGACACGCCATCTCTGCACAACCACACCTCATCTAAGGATGGTTCGACTGGTAATGTAATTTGGAACACTTTGCCTGGAATGGGCGCCCTATCAGACTGGAGAGTTGATTGGAAGATGGTCAACTATGTCGGAAGCGATTTGATTGTAGAGACCGAGTGCATTGAAACTACTTCAACTGAAGACGAATTCCCTGACGATGTTTGTGTCTACATGACAGATATCGACGAATGGAGACTTCCACAAATGGATCCATACACCACTCACACGATGATCGCAACAGTTCACATTGCTACTGGCGCTAAACTAGATACACGACTCATTGGATTGAAGGTTACTAGTGAAGCAGGTAACATGGAGAATGATGGTGACCACGACGATAGCCCAGAATGGGCCGGAGATATGTTGGATACCAACGAATTCATTCTAACTCTAAGATTACGCGCTCCTAACTTGGTAATATCAGAAGTATCTGTTTCCGAGACTAGCAATGAAGTAGACAAGACAATCCCAGTGCGTGTTGTTCTACAGAACACTGGAAACGTCCATGCTACAAACATCGAGGTTGTTTTGTGTGAATTCAGTGAAGCAACTGATGAAGTTCTGAAGGATATCAGAAAGAATGGATGCCCTGAAGATTCAATCGTAATGCGACAGACCGTTGGGGCTCTATTAGCACCAGATGCAAGCCAAGATGCACAAGAGATTGAATTGTATCTGCTCTACCCGGTATCCGCAGGATCCCACGATGTGGTTGTAGTTGTAGACCCAACCAACTCAATCGTCGAGGTTAGCGAATCTGATAACATCAGAGTTGTAAGCGATGAACTCTCAAGCGACTCTCCGTTCCTAGACGTAGCGGGAGAAATTATCAGCGATTGGGCACTACCGTTTGGTGTTCTATTGCTAACATTCTCTCTATTCGGTGTACTGTACTTGGTAGGTAAAGGACGACGTACTGATGTCAAGAACCGCATTGCGGAGCAAAGCAGTTTAATCTCAGTTTTGAACGAAGACGATAACTGAGTAAGTTGGAGGCATTGATCTCACCGGTTTTCGGTGGGGTCAATGCCCAAAGCCGCCCACCATGGCAACTCAATACTTTGAGGTCCAGCTATGAATTGGCCACTTCTTTCAGCCAATTGTCTAACCATCCGGGCTCTGACTTCATCCATCAATTTTTCACTTGCTTCCGCACCGAGCTTCAATTCACGCGCAAACTCTCTGAAATTGAATTTTGAACCAGGGGCCTCTAAGATATTGTGAACCATCAACCGTTGTTCATAGGATTCAAAGTCTGTATCTACAGTTGTTGAAACCCTTTGTTTGATTTGTTGATGTAATGCGATCAAGGCATCTCTCTCTCGGTCTAAGTTTTCTATTGCTTCAGATATTGCAGATAGATGGTGCGCTCCTTCACCTACACCAATCATCTTCCTTCCGCTGACAACTTCCGCTATGTTGACCATCTCTCCTTGTAACTTGTTAGATAGTTTTAGTGGCCCACCAGCGGGGAGAATTCGTTGATTACACTGGAACAGATCAGGCCCCAAATCAATCCTGATGGATATCGCTTGCTGTACTGAGTAGATATTTTTTGGAGGTCCGCCTTTGTTACTAGCGGCTTTCATTTTTACAACAAATCCGGCATTTTCTAGCAGTTTAAGGTGCTTCATTACAGCTTGTTGAGAAATCCCAATCTGTTTAGCGAGCTGCAATGGGTAGTGTGGTTCACGAACCAACCGTTCAAGAATGGCTCTCCGTGCTTTGTTTTGTAGAATTCCAAGGGCCTCGTCGAGGTCTGCCATGACTTCACAACCACTGGTTACCTAGCACCGGTTGCCTAAGAACCCGTCGCAATTGTGCTAAGACTCATCCCAGTTCTTCCAAGAATCATCCGTTGGCGGGTTTTCATGAGTGTAAGTACTAGCTCTGTTTATCGAACCACCAGTCTTTGACTGAACCGACGTCTTTGCTCTAGTATCTGCATCACTGAATGGGCTAGGAACATTGGCTTGCTCGGGCTCAGAATCCGGCAGTTCACCGCGGACTAATTTGTACAATTGGTCGGTGGTAAGCATTTCCTGGTTTGAACTCATTTCCTGTTCGTATGGATTCATGGCCCCGGCAATTTGTTGTTGAGTTAGCATTACTTTGTTATCTCTGCCCTTGTTTATTGAAACCAGAATCCAACCTAATGGGAATAGGATTGCTCCACTACAACAGGTTGCTAAAACCAACCATAAGCCTGCATCTCCAAACATATCGAAGAGCGCATCTTCAGAATTTGTGAACAACAACGGCTTATCGCATCCATCTGAAGAATCACATTCAATTGTGACTAAAACATCGGAGGTTTCCTCAATATTTAGTTTGGAAACAACTGAAAAATCAACATCTGTACTCGCTGCCTGAAAATCGGTTCTACAATCGTCTGAAACTGTATCTGCTGCAGCACCATTTTCTACATATTGGAACTTGACAGCATAATCATCATCCTTGCCTTCAACGTTTACAACCCAGCATCCCGGCTCTAAAGTCAGTACAGTATTGGTCCCGGAGCCGTATTCGACCGAATGTTCCGAAACTTCTCTCGGGTCCATGTAGTCTACCAAATCTCCAGCAACGAGGCTAAATGCAATCACTCCAATAAACCCTGCAACTGCGCCTGCAATCATAATCCGCTTGGGCCAAGGGGAGTGAGCCTCTGCGGGTTGCATAAATGATGCTAAACGGCTAGAGGACTTCAACCAAGCGCTTTCACGCTAACCCCATCTCGCCTAATTTTTCTGGCAGGTAAGTGTCGGTTACGAAATCCAAACCATACTTTGCTAGAGACTGCTGCTCAGCCTTTTTCCCAATTTCAAGCATCATGTTGATCTGATCTTGCCACCAGCCATCTGCGAATCTCGGGTCAGATAATTCAGCATTCAGGGCCTCAATATCTTTCTTCGATAGTTCATCAGAAGGTAAATCGTAAGCTAGAATATCGTCGGCAGTAATACCCAGGTAAGACGCTGAAGGGGTTGCCAAATACTCAGAGATGTGAGCGGTCTTAATCGCTCCATAAGCAATCGACGCGAAGATTCTGAAAGACCACGGGTCGCCGTCCAGGAACACGATTACTGGCAAATCCCATTCCTCATTCATGCGCTTCATAATTCTACGAGTAGAACGAGCAGGTTGCCCCTTCAAGTGAATCAATCCACAATTGTATTCTTCATCAAACCCGTTTTCTACAAGTCTGTCAAACATACCACCAGTCTCAATCGCCATCAAGAAATTAACATCGTGTTCTTTCAATCTGATCTTCTCAATTTCAACATTGTATGGGACACCATAACCCGAATCCCCCACGTCGTCACGCGCGTTGATAGTCATCCATTGACCTCGGCGATTCAACTCTTCGAGTGTGACATTGCCAATCATTCGAGCACCATCTTCTTCTGGCCTCAATTTGAAATCTTCTCTGAGACAAGTAGTAACTACTTCCAAATCCTCGGCTAAATTGTTAGATTCGTTTTGACTACCGAATTTACCTAGCCCCCAGCTTTCAGAAATGTAGTACATTTCTCTGAGAGTCGATGATTTACCTGCTTCAATCATTTCTTCGATGAATTCTACGACGTGTAATGCTCTGAGCAAGTTCTTTGCGGAACCTAGACTTGTCGCATCACGAGTAGATCTTTTCTTGCCATATTTGTATACTCCAAGCTTTTTGTCAAATCCAATGTTATTCTTGGTACGTACTGGCAGGGTCATTGTAGGGGGCTCTCCCTTTACTATTCTGTCATACATTTCTTCGACAACAAGATGAAGTCGCGCTTTGGTTAATTCTGGGTCATTTACTCGAGCCATCAATTCTCACCTCCAAACAGTGTAGTCTGGCCAGAGTCGCCTTCAACCACTCCGGGTTCGTATGTTACATTTGGATCTACATCTTCAGCGGATGCTTCGCTTTGGTTGAGAATTTCTTCTTGATTACGAATTTCTACGAGCATTTTCTCATCCAATTTAGTAGCACCAATTACATCTTGACTACCTCTGAAAAAGACCTCGGTTTCAGTCCAATCACCTTTCTCTAAATTTGAAAGAGAGTATTCAACAACTGCCTTTTCACCTGGCTCTAGGGTTTCTATCTTCCATCCCCAGATGCCCATGGCTTCCTTTCTACCTCCGCGCTCGTTTCCAACCATCTCTCCACCAGATTTCTCCGGCCAATTAACCAATAGGGAATAACTTCTGGAACGAGCGGTATAATTGAACAGCGTAATCGAGATATCAACCTTCTTTGTTTCCTTATTCCATACGGTTTCCTCGTTACAAATTACCGCACTCATAATTCTAGTAATCGAACCAGCAAGGTCTGGTACTGGGCGCTCCAATATAGCAGCAGATTTCGCAGCAATAGCAGGCAAGATGTCGTTGATAAGTTCGAATTTTTCGCGTGTTTTTGCCATCTTCTTTTTCTTTTCAAGATGCTTCCTCAAACCTCGCCCCATCTCAAGCATGGCCTTACGAGTTTCCTCGAATACAACCTCATTGTCCGACAGGGCCTCTTTAGCTTCAGATGTGAATTGAACATTGGTGCTGGCCAAATGAACTAGAATTGCTGCAGGCCCTTTAGGAACTCCTTTCCCGCCAGCCTGCTCCAATCCATATTGTCTCCAATCGACACT
>CEVS01033106.1_pt1 | contig 14869 bp, 10 predicted proteins | sample 361571 | NCBI WGS metagenome assembly CEVS01 (sample SAMEA2623850, study PRJEB7988) | marine metagenome | isolation source: saline water (ENVO:00002010), including | reverse complement strand
TAATCTTACAACCGGAACAGTTCCAATAGCGAGAGGTGGAACGGGACAGACAACTGCATCTGCAGCTGCAACAGCTCTTGGATTAGGGACGGTAAATTCGCCACGATTTGCAGCTATCGAACTAGGACATGCATCGGATACCACAATAGCACGTTCGGGTCCAAGTAAAGTAACTATTGAAGGTCACGAGATACGAACAGGGACTGTTGAATCCGATAAAGGTGGGACGGGTCAGACATCTTATAACGTCGGTGAGATACTCGTGGCTAACGACCCAAATAATACCGGAACGCCCACTTTATATAAACTTACACCCGGTTCATCCGGGCACTTTTTAAAATCAACAGGTAATGGTAGTTTTCCCGTATGGGCTAGTGTAGCCAGCGTAGGTTCCCCTACACCTGGTCAGCTCTTTACAGGGACTGGTTTAACGGGTGCAAATGCAAGTGGTAATCCTCCAACTGGTGGTCACACCGGTGCAGCCAATACGACAATTTCAGTTGATTCCGCCACTCAAAATGTAGCGAGTAAATTGGTGATGAGAGACACTTCGGGTGATATTAGGGTCCAAGAAGTAATTGTAGGAACTACTGGTGGTACTACGGGTTCGTTAACATCTACCGCATGGTCCGGATCGGCGGCAACATTAACAAATGCAAGAAACATCGGTGGTGTTTCGTTTGATGGTTCGGCGAATATAACCTTACCTGGAGTAGACACAGGTGGTACTCAAGATACAACTGGTAAAGCAGGTTCAATAGCAAACGCAGCGGATACAACAACAACCACAGATCAAAATGTTGCTTTTCTAATTGGTAATAATGTTAAAACAAATACAAACTTAACCATTAATCCAAGCACGGGTGAACTTAAAGCGACTCAATTTACCGCGGGTACGAATGGGTTTGTAGATTCTAATTTAACTAATAAAGGTGCTGTATATGTCGATTCAAATGGTAAATTAGTAAGTACAGCTGCAGGTACAAGCGGACAAGTCCTTGTAGCAAATACAAATGGTATTCCGGTATGGAGTAGTTCCAGTGGTCAATGGGCACAATCAGGTACGCTTATATATTACAACACGGGGAATGTTGGTATAGGAACTCAAGTTCCCGCACACCGATTAGATGTTAACGGTACAGTAAATGCAACTTCATTCAGAGGCGATGGTTCCAATTTAACAAATGTTCAGGCGGGGAGTTTAACAAACGAAGCATCGCGAAATATATCTATTTCTAAAATTGATGTACTACCAGCTACATGGAAAAGAGAATAAATAAAATATTCATAATTCATAAGTATGACAACTAATCATTCCGCATTACCAACGTCATCAAAATTATCAAGAGGTATAAAAGGTTCTATTCAGAGAATTTTTGTAGGTGAAAAAAATAATAATCAAGTTGTCGTATATAAATATAACATAACAAATCAAGAGTGGTACAAAGAGACTACCATATATTCACCTGATTCATCCATATTAAAATTTGGATTTTCTTTAGCTGGAACAGATGATGCTTCTATATTAGCTGTAGGAGCTCCGGGTATTACAGAAGGTCGAGTGTATATATACGAAAAGGATAGTACGGTAAATGGATGGTCACAAAGAGGTACTACCATTATACATCCAATGATTAATTATGGTGGTACTGGATCTGATGGGTTCGGGCATTCGGTTGCATTATCACAACATGATGGTAATATTCTCGTTGTAGGGGCACCTTTTTATAATGAACGAACACCCGCTTTTGCAACAACGACTGATTATTCAGTTTGTGAAGGGCGTGCTTTTATATTTAGATATGTGGGTGGAACTGGAGGATGGGCTGGATCTGCATACTCTTTTGCGGGGACTGTTAGTTCACCTTCGGGTTTTTTAAATAATACTCTTCCCGCTTCGTGGAGAGACTTTTATTTTGGGTGGTCTCTAGATATATCAGATATAGGTAATATGATAATTATTGGTTCTCCATCTATTAGAGATTTAGATGATATAGCTAAAAACAATCAAGAAAAAGGTGATTTATTCTTTGACACATCAGTATACGATGAATATTACAACTCTGTTGAAGTATCCGATCTCGAAACAAATTGGGGACATACCGGTAACGCACACGTGTATCATAACCATACTGTTTTATCTGGTACTAACTCATGGACCAGTAATGTAAATGTTACAGAAGTTATAGACGTAACTTCAATAGGTGGTATAACAGTAGATACAGAACCAGAAAAGATTCGACCTTTTGAAGCTGTTGGTACATCTGTAGGTATAAATAGAGCTGGTACCCGTATATTTGCAACAGCACCTTACAGTTACGGTACTTCAAACGCGTCACCACAAATATTTTCTGGACGAATCTATACACTTGAATGGAATAGTGTAACAGGGACATGGGATGAAATGGGTAGAATTAATAAACATATTAATGGTGGTATTAATTTTAGATTACTCGGATTTTCAGCAGAATTTGACGGTTCGGGTAATAGAATTGTTGCAGGTGCACCGGAATGGGTATCAATAAATAGAAAACTTAGGGGTCACGTCGAAACATTCGATTGGAATGGTGAAGCGTGGGTAAGTTACCCTACCAGCTCCGTCAGTGTTGATGTAATTACAGATGAAACGTTTTGGTTTTATCAAAACATGCGTTTTGGTGATTCTGTATCCGTTGATGGAGAAGGTGAAATGATTGCTATAGGTATGGGTGGTAATAACTTATACTACAGTAGTTCTAGTACTAATTTACCACGACCTTCACAGTTGAGTGTTTATGGAATCACATATATAGGTGGTGCGACTACAACTGTAGCTGGTAGTGATTCGCATATTCTTACAGGTTCATCTAATATTTGGGTATATAATAACCCACAATCTATGATAGTTTCAGGTAACATGACTGTAAGTGGTTGTATGCAAACATCTGGTATTGCTGTAGGAACAAACGATGATACCGATACGTCTAGAAAAACTATATTTTTTGGTGGTACAAAAGCTGATAACGCCTACGATTATACTGTTATAGAAAATCGCGTTTACGAATCTGCAGAAAAATCAGAACTACTCATATTTAAAGGTGATAACAATGCCGACTTCAACGGGGGAGGAATATATGGACCCGATAGAATACGATTAAAAAGTGGTCAAATATGTTTTGATTTAAATACGGGGTATGAAAGAGATGGAGAAGATATACGTTTCACCATGAATAAAAATAAACTTCAAGGTGGAAAATTTGGTGTAAATACAGCTTCACCAACGGAAGCCGTAGATGTATATGGTAAAATTAAGTCTTCACAGGGGTTTATAGGACGCGGCGAAGAATTAATAGGTCTAGATTTACACGATAGTCTAATTAGAGTCAATAATAATACAGGTATAGCCGGTTCATCTTATAACGATCTCATATTGGGAGAAATGGGTATGGTTTCATCCTCGACTACGTACCCAACAGGGAATTTAACAAATAATACGAGTTCCGGATGTACAGTGGCCGCCTCATTCGACGTTACTAATGCTTGGAAAGCATTTGATGCTACGTCTACTGGTTTCGGTAGTGCTTGGCAACTTGATACCGGAAGTGCATCTGGAGCTCAAGGTACTCCTCTTTATACGAGGTTTGGTCCAGAAATCGGTTACTATTTTGGTAATACAGAAAGGTTTCCTGGGTACCCGGGTGAATGGATTGAAATTCAAATGCACACCGCCCCTAAACTTTTACTCACGGAAGTATTAATAAACGTACCAGGTTCAGGATCTTTCCCAGTTAATTTACATGTATTTGGAAGTGATAATGGTACAGATTATTATCATGTACACACCGAAATAAAACCATGGTCGTATATTGCATCTTTCAATACAGACGTTTCTGTATTTACAAGGACCCCTTCAGTTAATGATAGACCGTATAATAAGTTTGTTCTCATATGTAGTAGAGTAAGAGTCCCGTTTAGTGGAGTTTATTGGTCTAACATACGTTTAAAGGGTAGTACTTTATCAACATTCACTAAAAAATTAAAACTCGATAAAACTGGTAAAATTGGTATAGGAAATGCGAATCCAGCCCATGCGTTAGACGTTACAGATGGTGATATTAACATATCGACTGGTCGTAATTACATGATTAATGGAACCCCACAAAAGTTTAGTCCTTTTTCCATTAGCGGAGGTAATAATTATGAGATATACGCGGATAATAGCAATAATAAATTATCCATTGGGACTAGTGATTTTCCACACTTAGTAAATATAAAAGGATCGTCGACGACGTATGCAGATTTATTACTCACGAACAATACCGAAAGTAGTAGCGCGAGATTACTTCTAGGAACACCTTTAAATGCTAATTCATCCGATTTAACTACGTGTGCGTTTAAATCCGCTATAATAGCTTACGGTAACACTGGTAATAGTACATCCGATTTACACTTCTGTTTAAATAGCGGTACGAGTAATGGAGCGTCGGGAACGGCTACTTTAAATGATTCTAGAATGGTTATAGCAAATCACGGTACGTATGTGGGTAACGTCGGTATTGGATTGGCATTCGGGAATTCCCCAGCACACAAACTCCACGTCGTTGGAGATATTGGCCTAACGGGTTCACTGAAAGAAATAACTACGGGTAATGATTGGTTACCGTCCATATCAGCTAATGGTGGTATAATAAACGATAACGGTTCGCTCAGAATCGATTTAGCCGCCTCGCAAAATTCAAGCATTTTACCAGTATCTAACGGTGGGACGGGTGTAAATGGTTCTACTCATGATGCTAATGGTTTATTCTATTACGGTAGTGCAGTACATACAACTCTAGCACCTCCGACAGTCAATGAAACAATACTCTTAACGGATACCGCTGGTGATGCACCTTTGTGGGCTCTGATAAGTGATGGTCTATCCGTTGCAACAGTATCGGGACCGGGACCAACAAAGAAAATTAAAGTTTCTCTAGACACAAGTGGTGGTCTAGCATTTAATAATAATAATGAACTTAAAGTTTCTCTAAACACAAGTGGTGGTGGTCTAGCATTTAATAATAATCAACTTGGAGTTTCTCTAGACACAAATGGTGGTCTAGGATTTAATACTAGTAATCAACTTCGAATCGATTTTAATAATACAAGTAGCATAGTAGGTCAATTACCCGCATCTTTTGTTGCCGGTGGTACTAGTGGTAGTAGTCAGTGGTCTTATGCCAGTACTGCTAATCCACCTGAACTTACTTTTGATAGTAGCGGTAATGGTGAGGTTGTTGGTATTGGAGGTAGTCCCTTCTCTTCTCTTGCTATACTAACGATTTATGGTACGACGATAATTGATTCAAATTCGGGTACTGGTGGTATTTCTAATGGTGATCTATATGTTACCGGTGATATATATGTTACCGGTGATATATACAAATCTACTAGTTACTTTAAAATAGATCATCCACTCCCAAGTATGAGCAATACACATACACTTACCCACACTTGCATAGAAGGTCCAAAAGCCGATCTCATATATAGAGGTAAAGTTAATCTAGTAAACGGAAGTTCTTCTATAAACTTAGATACAGTTTCTAACATGACGAGTGGTACATTTGAAGCACTAAACAGAGACGTTCAATGTTTTACAACGAACGAATCCGATTGGGACGCAGTAAAGGGGTCAGTATCTGGAAACACACTTACAATATCGTGTCAAAACGCATCTTCTACAGCAAACGTTAGCTGGTTAGTTATAGGCGAAAGAAAAGATAAACACATGTACGATACACCCTGTACTGACGATGACGGACACGTCGTACCCGAAAAGGCAAAAAGTACATAAACACTAATTAAAAAACGAAATCACATTTACCATGCTGGAAAAAGCAGGATGGTAGATGGTTTAGTCGATCACTTTTTATTAGGAAGTGCGTCCATAACCGCTAAGGCAATTACGCCCGCAATGAAAAACATAACGACGAAATTGCACTCCGTATCGTCTTCACCGAGGAAAGACCTAGAACGTCTAGGTCTCACCGCCGCCTGTGGTTCGACTGGGGTCGGGGGTGCAACTTCTCGCCGCCGAGAAGGTATCTCCATAGGGTCTTCATCTAAAGGACAATACCCTATCATTTATAGTAAGTTTACAAATTAATTTCGACGGTCTTTTTCTTTTTGCCACCCCCTCTTTTCGATTTGGTCTGGGTGGAAACTTTGACTTCTCGCACTTCGTCTTCGCCGCCTTCTTTACCTGTATCAAAATTTGGTGGTTCGGCAATATCCGAAATATCGTCTTCGATATCAATTTCTGTATCATCTGGTTTATTTATACTTGTTGTATTCATTGGTGGTTGTGGGGGCATCATAATATTTCCCATAAGACTCGAGATATCAAACCCCGGACCTTGCATTTCTCGTCTCCCGTTTTCATCGACGGTTGGTTCACCCGTACCCTGTTGGGATTTAGGAACTGTGTTTTGTACCGCAGATACCATGTTTTGAACGAGTCCTGGGTTTTGTTTAATCACATCGTTCATGTTAGGCATGACTGATTTAAACATACTATTCGTTAAGTGAAACATCATGGCCGATCCACCAAGCATCATAATAAGTTTTACTTCTGGGGCAACGTGCATTTTAGTTCTGTATTTCACGTACAATTCTTCAAAAACTTCATCGTAATCGTCTACATTTTCCATAACATTTTCAGACCACCCGTCGAGCTGAATTTCAAATGGGTTATACTTTTTGTTTAAGAATTCAAGACCGGTCGTACACGCGACGAGCATACGTCTCGAAAACTTTATAGATTTATCAACGTCTATACTATACGTAATTCTCTTTACTTCGTTTCTAAGTTCGTCTATTGGTGAATATACATTCAATCTCTTGTTTACCGTAAACCCTTTCTTTTCGAGTCTTCCGAGTTTGTTTACGAGATCAGCTTTTTCTTCATCTATAGTTTTATAGCCTGGTGTTGGTTTTTCCTCTTCCATATAAGGCATTCCGCCACCTCCTCCGCCACCTCCCGCGTACTCGTACCCCGGTTCCTCTTCTTCGTATTCACCGTAATCGACTGGGTCTTCTGGTGGTGGTACCGAAGGTGGATTTTGTTTATTTGGATTTGCGAAAGAATCAATATCTTCCTGAAAAGATTGTGTTTGTGGTGGTGTAAATTGTGTCTTCATGGGTTTTGGCATTTGTTTTTTCACAGGCTGAGGTCTTGGGATTTCAATTTCAATCTCATTCATAAGAGCCTGTTCGTTATCATCAAGTTTCATCACATTTGTATCACTTCTATTGAGGATAATCTCACCGTCCATTTAATCTTTATATTGAAAGTATTCTAATTTCTTTAACGCACTTTATAAAAAATATTTGTTCATAACAAAAATGAAACTCAACTCCACCAACAAAAATACTCTCAAGGCAATCGCTATTGTCTTCTTGATGTTATGTGCTCTCGCTGCCATGAGAACCAGTAATTACCAGACCGTCGAAATTGAAACGACGAATGAAGGTTCCCTTTTTGATCTCGAATCGAAGCCATCGTGCCTCGGAAACTCGTACTATTCCGATAGTCGAGGTGGTGTTTGTGGCGGACAACAACTTGTCAAGGAACAGTCGAGTTATAAGATGAAGTAAAATCTCCAGTATATATAAATGGCGTTAGTGACTAGTCAGTCAACTTTACCCGATTTCGAATATGAATATCACACCGTTATCGTTGATTCCGTTGATGATTCTTCAAAACAAAAATTTACTACATTCTTCCCAACACCACTCGAAAATATAGTCCAGGCTCAATTAACAGCTGCTCATATTAACGGTACAGGTGGAGCGCACAAACTCGTCCACCTCAAAATTGACGAATTAAGAACTTTCTTTTCTCAAAGAGGAAAAACAGATCTTGATACGGCCGATGATAATATGATAAACGGTGTTTTTGGTTCTCTCGTAACAGATGGAACGTCTCGACTCCTTTTTAAAAATGAATACCCAGTTATTCAACAATATTATAACCCAATAAAGAAACTCGATAGAATGACTGTTGAGTTGTTAAAAGAAACAGGTGCAGCGGCGACGACGACCGAAACCTGTTTAATATTTAGATTCGTTTGCAAAAAAAGAAATTTAGCCTTTTAATATTTTCAGGGCGTTATGTACTTATAATTTTAACCTTTTCTTATTATAAATGTCTTCTGGTGTTGTTCAACTTATTGCCATTGGTGCTCAAGATAAGCACATTATGGGAAAACCAGAAATTTCATTCTTTAGCTCAACTTTCAAACGGCATTCTAATTTTTCACAATCCACAGAAAAGCAAACGATACAGGGAGCTGTGAAAAATAACGCTATGTCATCGATCAAATTTCCAAGATCAGGTGACTTATTAGGATACACATACCTTACTATAGACAATAATGCAAAAGCACTTGATATTCAACACTGGGAAAATGTAATCGACAGGGTCGAATTGCTTATCGGAGGTCAGGTTATAGATACACAAGACGCCGCGTTTACCGAAAGAATAGCAATAGATACGTTCGCGACGAACGTTTCTAAAAGCTCGAACGGTACACACCCAGGTATAAGCGCACGTTCATACTTTTACCCTTTGCGTTTCTTTTTTTGCGAAGGTCCTCAATGTGCTATACCCATAGTTGCTTTACGATACCACGAAGTTGAATTACGTATTCACTGGGGTCCTCAAGCGGGTAATTATAACGTCGAGTGTTATTCAAATTATTATTATCTCGATAACGAAGAACGCGGAAACTTGGTATCAAGAAACCACGATCTAATCATAACACAAGTTCAAAAAAGTATTCCTTCGCAGGAACTTACACAGGAACTTACTTTTAATCACCCCGTGAAATATATAGCATGTTCCGATACAACAACAGAAGGTGCGTTAACATCCGCGAGTAATAAAATAAAAATTGAGATAAACGGTCTCGATATAGGTAATTACAAATGGGGAAAACCACACTTTATGGAAATTCAAAATTATTACCACACACAATTCGTAACTTCACCCGATTTCTTTTTATACTGCTTTTGTCTTTCGACGAGCTCACTCCAACCGACAGGAACGCTCAATTTTAGTCGTTTAGACTCTGCAAAGATACATAGTCAAAATATGCCCATAAATGAGCCAATATACGCCGTAAATTACAATATTCTCAGAATCGAAAATGGTATGGCGGGTTTGACGTATGCAAATTAAAAATACTTACTTATATTAAATGGTTAAAAATATACCTACCATCGAGCGGTCTACCAAAATCCGGTTTGGTAAACACGCTAATGATAACCAGGCCGAAAACACAATTGTTTTTAACGCGTCAGATGCACCCATAGCGGCGTCAACACCAGGTTCACTTTATATGACACCTTTACGGGTCGCAGAATTAGCAGGCGCAAACTTTTTCGCGTACCACGCACAAACATCAGAACTTGTAGATTCGGGTGTAGCTACAGATTTGTTAGGCGGTATTACTTTACAAAATGCAACTACTGTAGGTAACACTACAGCAAATGTAGTTGAATTTAATCACCCAACAACATCTTTCGTTACATCATCTAACGTAGGTATTGCAAATACACTCCCTACCCATGCTCTATCTGTAGCCGATAAGGTTTTTATTAAAGGGAAAGTGGGTGATAATGATGATCTCCGAATTGTAGGTAATACAAAAACAGATAGGTTAACGACTACGGGAGACGCGGTCGTTATCGATAAAGATAATACAAATAAAATTCAAGTTTCAGGTATTATACATACTGGAGATATACAGGCAACAGCTCACGTTGCCATAGCAAACACAAACCCACAGGATTTATTTACTTTAGGTGCCGTTGGTCAAACCGTTATGAATGTACCTACCCAAACGACATATGCTCTAGAAACGACCGGGAATATAAACGCACAATATTATCACGGTGATGGCGGTCTCTTATCAAATCTCAATTTACAAATTGTCACCGATAAATCGAGTATAACAACGAACACGCTCGATCTTACTAACCCAACAACATCATTAAAAGCGTATAGTAATATAGTTGTCAATGACTATATATTTGGTAACATAAATGGGTCTAATATAATTACGGCAAGTGAAATTACCGGGTATAATATTACGGCTACAAATCAAATTACTTCACAGTCGACTCAATCAGACGCGATAATAGCAAATAATGAAGTGTCGGGACCTGACATTATTGGAACATCGGGTATATATGGTGAAATAAAAGGGTCTAATGTCGTATCAGCAACTAAAGTTAGTGGTTCGATAGGTCTGTATGGTGATATACTAGGATCTAATGTTGTAGAAGCAGATAAAGTTAGTGTAGGTGTAGGAGGTATATTTGGTGAAATAAAAGGGTCCAATAACATATCGGCAGATAATATTACTGCAACAAGTATAACAGGTTCCGGTAGTGGTATAACAGGTATAGGTACGGGTAATATAAGCACAGGTGTTCTCACTGTCGCAAGAGGTGGTACAGGTATTGGTGATACATATACAATAGGTGATATAACATACGCATCTGCACCAGGTACACTTAGCACATTAGGTGTATCGTCGGCAACTGCAGGTCAATTTCTCCGATTAAACACGGGTAAAACAGCACCAGAATGGTCCGATGTTCCACTTACGTTAGACGAAGTGCTTGAATCACAAACAGGTGTATCTAACGTTTCCAATGCAGTTATGACATTAAATAAAGCTTCGGGCGTGGCTCTAGAAGTAACGGATGCGCAGGTTGCATTAAACGGTACGGGAACTGTATTGGATGCATCATCTGGTACAATAGCTGCATCTACTTTTCAAGGAAACGGTTCGAGTATAACTCACTTAGATTTAGGTCAGGGTACTAATACTGGTGTAATTCCTATATCTCGAGGTGGTACGGGTGCTGGAAGCTTAACTAATCAAAGTATACCGTACGTGAACACTTCTGGCGTCTTTGAGGAGAGTAAAACAACTTATAACCCAACTAATCACATTACATCTATTAGTTCAAACGTAGTCATTTCTGGAAACTTAACTGTCCAAGGTAATGTTACGGCACAACACACAAACGATCACTACATTACCGATAAAATATTTGCAGTCGCACACAACAATACCGTAGACGCAAAGGATATGGGGCAACACATGACGCGACCAACCGCAAACGTATTTGCAGGTTTTTTGGGCGAAACTATAGGTAAGGAATATACCATCGCTTATACAACAAGTAAATCCGAAAGCGATACGGTTGTACCAACTATGACAACGAGTGATGGATACATAACGGCAAACGTTTGGGGTAACGTGTTATCCGGTAACGTCACGACAACAGGTACAGTAACAGCGGATAAGTTAATCGTTTCCGGCGCAACTGGAATAGATGCAAACAATAGTATTGTAAATGCCCTATCGGTTAATGCAGGGAACTTCTATGGAGGGAACTTCTCGGGCAATGGTTCGGGACTCGAGGCACTTAATGCTAGTAATGTCAGTACCGGAACACTTGCTACTGCACGTGGTGGTACGGGTGTAACCACAGGTCTTACTGTACTCGACCCCGCTAATTTGAGCTCACAAGTCTTACTCGCCAAGGGTGGTACGGGTTTAACTACAGTAGCAGAAAACGAACTGTTATTAGGTCCATCGTCTGGAACTGCGTTATCTAAACTTTCTCCTCACACAACAACAAGTAAAAAATTCCTTAGAAGCGATAATACCGGAGTAGCATGGGACGACGTTTCTTCAACTTTACAGGCTATTACAGACGGGGGTGCAACAACAACACATACAGTCGCGTTTAATAACACGACCACGGGTTTAACATCCGCGGGTGATATCGATATCGCAGATACAAAACAAATCGATTACGCGGGTGATGTTTTACTTAAATCGTCGGCAGGTGCAGTAGCATCGTTCAAGATCGATAACGCTATAAAACTCGACCCAGCTTACGCAGCACCTACGAATAACGTTTTATCGTTTAACACGACGACCGGTGAGATTTACGATTCAGGGGGACAAGGTGGTTCGACACTCGATAATATTCACGAGTACAAGGCAAATGTTTCTATAGGACCATCGGTCGCAGCCGCTAACCTTACAGTTAACGTATTCGAATCCAATGTACTCACAGTTTCAGGGAACGTAGCAGCAGATAACATTACGATAGGCGCTTTACATGTCGCCGCGTCACCGTTCAATTTAGATGATGTTGCAATGGCAAGTGCAGGTGCAAACGTAACCTCAAACGTAATACAATTTACAGGCCCGCACTCGAGTTATAATTCGGATAATGCGTTTGTTACAACAAATAGTATTAAAATTGGCTCAAACGTAAACGCGCTAGGTAATGTAATATCACAAAATATACAGCTCACGAACCCAGGTATAACAGCAACAATGTCATCTACAGACACAATAACCATAGATGCTAAAAATAAAAGTTATGGTACAGCACCACTCGTTCCACTCACAGGCGATTTAGATAGCCTCGTATATTCAAATCTTATAGACGGGGCTCAAATAGTTGTACCCGTATTTGCATCAGGTGCAGACAGGAAAATATCTAAAAACCTAACAAACGTAAATTGGTACGTCCAAACATCAGACCTCTCCATTACAAAAGACGAACATGGATTCATGACATTATCAAATGTTGCAGGTAATGTATACATGAACTCAGTAGCATTCACACAAAATTAATAAATCAGAACAACACCTGTTTTTATATTATATATGGGCTTAAAAATAAAAAACCTTAGTATAATATAAAATATGTCTGGAGGTATTGCCCAACTCGTTGCAATCGGTGCGCAAGATGCGCATCTCGTAGGTCAACCTGAAGTTTCTTTTTTCAGGTCCAACTACAAACGTCACACAAACTTCGCCCAAACTGTCGAAAGACAAACTATCCAGGGCAACCCAGCTCGAGCTGGTATGTCAACTGTTCGAATTGAAAGAAAAGGTGACATGCTCGGTTACGTCTATATCGCTAATAGAGCGGGTAATGTTACCGATTGGGACCAAAACGTCTCCAAAGTTGAACTTTTGATCGGTGGTCAAGTCATCGACGAACAAGATTACGATTTCTCTACTGCTCTCGCACCAACGGTTATGAACCAAACGTACTCGAGAGCTCAATACTCGTCGGAAAAATTCTACCCACTCAGATTCTCGTTTTGTGAAAATGTCCAATCCGCGATCCCATTGATTGCACTTCAATACCACGATGTTGAATTGAGAATTACATGGGCTGATCATGCCTCTATTGTCGGAGACCTCGAAGTGTACGCTCAATTTCTCCACCTCGATACCGATGAACGCACGGCGCTTTCCAATACACCACAAAACATGCTCATCACACAAACACAAAAGGCGATCGCTTCCACCGGTAAAATCCAGGAACTCAGCTTCAATCACCCAATGAAATATTTGGTCGCGACCAATTCCATGTCTGCCACCGCGAAAGTCAAACTCCAAATTAACGGTACGGATGTTTCGGATTCGAAACCAGTTATTCCACACCACACCTCGGTCCCAGTGTATTACCATACACAGGCTGCGGCGGTCGCTGAGAATATCTTATTGGTTCCATTCTGTCTCGATACTGCTAAGCTCCAACCAACGGGTTCGCTCAACTTCAGTAGACTCGATTCCGCGAGACTTGTTTCCGATAGTACGGCGTTCGCTCATACTATCTACGCCGTCAACTACAACATCCTCCGTGTCGAAAATGGTATGGGTGGTTTGATGTACTCGAACTAATTTAATTTTTATAGCCACTTAATATAAATGTTCTGGCAAATAGTTTTTATCGCAGCTTTTATATTTATAATTACTTACGATCCCAAATCCGGAACTTTGAATCATCTCGTCGACTCCAAACAACAAGAACCAGCTCAAAATGCTGAGTGTAAGGAAGGACATTACCAGGAGATTCAATTTGCTCAAATGGGGTATGATTGCCCAAAAGAAAATGGAGTTCAGATGGGTGCGATTATACATACTTAAAAAATTCACACTACATTTTAATATTAATAATGTTTACCTTTGATCGAGATACTATTACAATAGTAGCCGTAATTGTCTGTATTGTTGCCACTGCATATATGTACCGGGAACTCAAAAAAACGAACGAAGAGATGGAAGGTGTCAAGGGATTTAATGGAAAACTTGTTTCATTTTTATCCAGGCCCAGACCATCCCCTTTTGAAGAATCAGAGTCTGAAAAAGGAAACACGTTACAAACCCAAGTGGAAGAGAAAAATCATGAAAATCAGGAATCCGAGGAAGATTCATCAGAATAATCATCTCCTACAATTATAACTTGCTAATGAGCAATGAAAAAATACAAGGCTATTGCAATACCTGTAACGTTTACGGGTGATAAACCAAAGTTTCTGACTGTCCGAGACCGACGATTCAAAGATTGGATTTTCGTTACCGGAGGGTGCAGGCGTAGAGAAATAGTAAATCCAATACGATGTGCTTTAAGAGAACTAGAAGAGGAAACAAGAGGGGTCGTTTCTCTTAAAAAAGGTCAGTATTCAGATTTCAAATTCGTAGTTAAAGAAAGTCCAGGCGTTGATTTAGAATACAACGTCTTTATATTTTTCGTAGATTATACACCGCAACAACAATCCGATCTCATCAAGAAATTCAACGATGAGAAACAAAAAACAAACCTTAAAAAAATACAAAAACAACCATATAAACGAACTTACGATGAAAATGATTTTATGAATTTTGAAACGTTAACAGAATTCAATACAAAAAAGCAATGGGATAGAATAGTTAAAAACGTTCTTAATAACCCAGAATTTTATGCATGCATAACTTCTCTCAATAGAAAAACCTTCTCTATTAAATAATGAAGTCTA
>CEVS01193628.1_pt1 | contig 14886 bp, 21 predicted proteins | sample 361571 | NCBI WGS metagenome assembly CEVS01 (sample SAMEA2623850, study PRJEB7988) | marine metagenome | isolation source: saline water (ENVO:00002010), including | reverse complement strand
AAAAGATATTTAGAAAATTCTTTTTTACCGATCATTGATGCTAAAACACAGCTTCAAGAGCACAGTTTAAAAAAATATAAAGAATTACCTAAATATACCTTTCATAAAAAAATCGGACCTCAACATAATCCAATTTTTAAAACAGACGTTCAAATACCACATTCAAGAAAGATTTTAGGAACAGGATCTTCCAAAAAAGATGCTCAACAAAATGCTGCAACTAAGTTGCTACGCTCTCTTAAAATCTTATGAACTGGGAAGATGAATGTTACCTTTTATCCAAAAGAAAATTTAGAGAAAATGCAAATATAATAAATGTTTTTTCTTTAAATAAAGGCAAAGTTGGAGGCATTGTTTATGGAGGAAATTCAAGAAAAATTAGAAACTATTTACAAATTTCAAACAAATTATTTGTAATCAATAATACTAAAAATGAAAATAAGTTAAGTTATTTCAAAACTGAATTAATTAAAGCAATATCTCCAATATATTTTAACGATAAAGAAAGAACCTCAGCATTAGTTTCTATATGCTCATTACTAAATTTATTATTACCAGAGTCCCAACCAAATAAAAATATATATAATTCTTTTGAAAAATTTTTAGATACTTTAAATTTAGACAACTGGATAGTCCTCTATATTTTGTTAGAGATAAATCTTATCAAAGAACTTGGATATGATACTAATTTAGGTTCCTTCAATGTTTCTAATGAAGATATAAATATTTTCAAAAAAATAAGAATAGATGGATATAATTATGAAGTTCCAAATTTCCTTATAATGCAAAAAATTCCGAATTTGATATCAAAGATGACAATTAAAAAATCTTTAATATTTACAAGAAATGTCCTTTTAAATAAATTTTTCATACCAAATAATCTTATATTTCCTAAATCTAGAGTAATGTTGGAAAATTATTTCAACTAAAGTTTTTTCAATTTACTTGCTATTTCTAAAGCAAAATAAGTTACTATTGCAGAAGCTCCAGCTCGTTTAAAGGCTAATAAACTCTCAATTATTGCTTTATCATCTATCAATTTATTTTTAATTCCATTTTTAATCAAACTATACTCGCCGGATACTTGGTAAGCAAAAACTGGAATTTTAAAAGTTTCTTTTATATTTCTAATAATGTCCAAGTATGGCATACCTGGTTTGATCATAACAATATCAGCACCTTCTTTAATATCTAGACCTATTTCTCTATATGCTTCATTTTTATTTCTGAAATCCATCTGGTATGTTTTTTTATCTGATTTTAAACTTTTCATAGAACCGACTGCATCTCTAAATGGACCATAAAAACTTGAGGCATACTTTGCTGCATAAGACAATATACTTACATGATGAAAATTATTTTCATCCAAGACCTTTCTAATTACACCAATTCTTCCATCCATCATATCTGAGGGGGCTATAACATCACATCCCTTTTGAGCTTGTAGAATAGCTTGTTTTTTAAGTATCTTAATTGTTCTATCGTTATCAATTTTTTTATTTATTAAAATTCCATCATGACCATGTGATGTATAAGGATCTAGTGCTACGTCACACATTATTCCTATTCCAGGATATCTTTTTTTTATAAATTCTATAGACTTGCATACTAAATTATTTTGATTGAGAGCTTCAGTTCCAAATTTGTCTTTTTTATTTTTATTTGTGTAAGGGAATAGAGCAACCATAGGTATTCTATATTTTTTAGCTTTATTCATAATTACATTTAATTTATCTACCGAATATCTATAAACACCAGGCATTGATTTTATAACTTGAATTTTGTTTTTACCTTCTCTTACAAAAATTGGTAATATTAAATCATCTATACTAAGATTGTTTTCTGATATCAGCCTTCTTATCCACGGCGAATTGCGAATTCTTCGCAATCTTGTACTTGGAAATTTCCCAAAAATCTTCATTTATTATATAAGTATATTTAATGCGACAAATATATTATTATACCTTATAAGCAAAGTAATTTAATAGATATTTATGTCCAACACTGTATCTTTTAACGATTTTTATCAAGTTCCAAATCTTACTTTTGATGTCGAAAAATTAAGGTCGGATCTAGAGATTATTTTAAAAAAATCAAAATACCAAACTTTAGGTATTACTAACTTTGCGGCAATCCCTATGAATAGAATTCCTGGTGACGAGAGTTCAATCCAAGGGCATAATGTAAGAGGCATTTATTGGACAAAACCCGATGAATCAGGAAAAGAAGTAGCAAGAGACAAACCAATTGATGAGTCTAAATACACTGAATTAACAAAAGATTTTAAAAATACATACTTTGAAGAAGTCTACAAAATTTTAAGCAGAAAATTTAAATTGGGAAGAGTAAGAATTTTATTAAAAGAACCAAGATCGACATTAAGTTGGCATAAAGATCCTGAACCAAGATTACACGTTCCAATAATAACTAACCCTGGCTGTAAAATGGTAATAGAAGATGTAGCTAAGCATTTACCTGCTGATGGCAAAGTAACTATAACTAATAATACAAAATACCATAATTTTTTTAATGGTGGTGAACAATCTCGTGTTCACTTAGTTGCTTGTGTTTTAGAAAATCCATTTCAATAGATTGAAATCTTTATTTAAAAAAATTTGTATTAGTTCTGATCATGCTGGTTTTAAGCTAAAAGAAAGTATCAAAGATTTTCTAATTAAAAATCATCTTTCTATAATAGACCTTGGTCCAACAAATAAAAATTCAGTTGACTACCCAGATTACGCCAAAAAAGTTTCAAATCGAGTTAGGTCAAAGAAAAGCGATGTTGGGATACTAGTTTGCGGTTCTGGAACTGGAATGGCCATAAGTGCTAATAAAACTAAAAAAATTAGGGCTGCTGTATGCTATAATTTAAAATCAACAAGATTGTGTAGACAACATAATAATGCTAATATTATAGCATTAGGATCGAGATTAATTAAAAAAAACATTGCTTTAAAACTAATATCGGTTTTTTTGCAAACTAAGTTTGTTGGTGGAAGACACCTTAGAAGAGTAAAAAAAATATAAATAAATATGTCAACAGTAATTAAAGTTAATAATTTTTTAAATAGCTTTTTTAAAGCAAATTTAAAAGAGTCGGATTCAGAACTTTATGATACAGTTAAAAATGAATTTATAAGACAACAAAATCATATAGAGCTTATAGCATCTGAGAATATTGTTTCTAAAGCGGTTTTAGAAGCTCAAGGGTCAGTTTTAACTAACAAATATGCTGAGGGATATCCCGGTAAAAGATATTATGGAGGTTGCGAACACGTTGACCTCTCTGAGTCTTTAGCTATTGAGCGTGCAAAGAAATTATTTAAATGTAATTACGCAAATGTACAACCTCATTCAGGTGCTCAAGCTAATGGAGCGGTGTATCTAGCTCTTATAAAGCCTGGAGATACTATATTAGGTATGAGCTTGAACTCAGGTGGACATCTTACACATGGAGCTAAACCCGCTCAATCAGGTAAGTGGTTTAATGCTATTCACTATGATGTGAAAAAAGATACAGGTTTGATAGATTATGAAAACATTGAGAAACTAGCCATAGAACACAAACCCAAATTAATTATTGCTGGAGGTAGTGCTTATTCAAGAATTATAGACTTCAAAAAATTTAGAAATATTTGTGATAAGGTAAATGCTTATTTACTCGTTGACATGGCTCATTTTTCTGGTCTTGTAGCTGGCGGAGTATATCCCAATCCAACTGAATACGCAGACGTTGTTACATCAACTACCCATAAAGTTTTAAGAGGTCCAAGAGGTGGAATTATATTAACAAATAAGGAAGACTTAATTAAAAAGTTTAATAGTGCAATTTTTCCAGGTCTTCAAGGAGGACCTTTAATGCACGTGATTGCTGCTAAAGCAGTTTGTTTTAAAGAAGCTCTTTCCGATGATTTTAAAGTTTATTCACAAAATGTTATTAATAATGCAAAAACCTTATCAAATAAATTAATAGATAATGGATTTAAAATTTTTTCAGGTGGCACGGACACACATTTACTTCTTGTTGATTTAAGAGATTTTAATGTTACTGGTAAAGATGCGGAAGCTTCTTTAGTTCGATCAAACATTACATGCAATAAAAATGGGATACCGTTTGATACTCAAAGCCCTATGATTACTTCCGGGATAAGACTTGGCACTCCAGCTTGCACTACAAGAGGATTCGGGCCAGGAGAATTTAGTTTAATAGCTGATTTAATCTCAAAAGTAGTTAAAGGATTAAGCAATAACCCCGAAAATAATTCAAAAATAGAAAAAGAAGTTCAAAAAGAGATTATTGATCTTTGTTCTTCTTTCCCTATATATAGTAACTAAATAAAAATACACAACTATGCTTTGTCCATTTTGTAAAGAAAAAGATACATCAGTAGTAGACTCTAGGCCTACAGAAGATGGTACAGCTATAAGAAGAAGAAGGCTTTGTGGATGCGATCGAAAAGAAAGATTTACGACTTTTGAAAGAGTGCAGTTTCAAGAACTAACAGTAATTAAGAGTAATGGTAAAAGAGAACCATTTGATAGGGATAAGGTGTCAAAATCTATAAGAATTGCTACTAGGAAAAGACCAATAGACTCTGAAACTATCGAAAAGTTTATATCTAAAATTGTTAGAAATTTGGAAGGACTAGGGGAAAGCGAAATTCCCACTCCTACTATTGGGAAATTTATAATGGATGGGTTGTCAAGTTTAGATAAAGTTGCCTATGTTCGTTTCGCTTCAGTCTATAAAAATTTTAAGGAAGCCAAAGATTTTGAACAATTCGTAGGCAATTTAGATGAGAATAAATCATAATAATTTTCTTAAATTAGCTTTCAATATCGCAAAACTTAATCTTGGTAAAACTCGTTCAAATCCTTCTGTAGGCTGTGTTGTTGTTAAAAATAATTCTGTTATATCATCTGGTTATACCTCAACCAATGGAAGACCGCACGCAGAATTTAATGCTCTAAATAATAAAAAAAATTATAAAAATTCAGATTTATATGTGACTTTAGAACCATGCACTCATTATGGTCTAACACCTCCATGTACAGATATTATAATTAAAAAAGGTATTAAGCGCGTTTTCTATTCCTTTGATGATAAAGATGTGAGAACAGCTAATAAATTAAGATTAAGTTTAAAAAAAAGAAACATTAAAATATATAAAATAAAAACAACTCATTTTAGGGATTTTTATAAAAGTTATTTTCTTATTCATACAAAAAGAAATCTATATATAGATGCAAAAATTGCCATTTCTAACGACTATTTCACAATAAGAAAAAACAGATCAAAATGGATTACTAATTCTTTTTCTAGAAATAGAACTCACTTAATTAGATCGGAATATGATGCAGTTATATCTACTTCAAAGTCTATTAATGAGGATAATTCAATGCTTAATTGTCGCTTAGATGGATTCAATTCAAAAAAGCCAGATTTAATAATTGTTGACATGAATTTAAAGATTAAAACTAAACTTAATTTATTTAAAAACATTGGAAAAAGAAATATTCTAATAGTTACTTCTGTTAAAAACGATAAAAAAATTTTTCATCTTCAAAAAAGGGGAGTTAAAATAATTTTAATCAATCATCTAAAAACTAAAAATGATTTTGAAAATTTATTTGATATATTAAAAATGAATCATTATAATAGAATTTTAGTGGAAAGTGGCTTGATATTCTTAAATCAATTAATTAAAAATAAACTAATTTATAATTTGTTTTTGTTCAAATCACCTTTTAGTTTAAATAAAGAAGGAAAAAATAATATTTCGAACAAGTTTATAAAAAAACTTAAACTCAAAAATAAAATTAAAGTCAATCTTAACGGCGATAAATTATATAAAATAAAATTAAAATAATGTTTAACGGAATCGTATATTACCAGGGTACTATAAAAAATATTAGAAAAAGCTCAAAATATGTTAGCGGAAGTTTAGTCATTGAAATTTCCTCAAATATTAAGTTTAAAAAGTCCGACATTGGGGAGTCCGTATGTTGTAATGGTGTATGTTTAACCTTAATAAGAATTAATAAAAAATCATTTCTCTTCTTTTTGTCAAAAGAAACACTAAAAAGATCTAATTTTAAATATGCAAAAATTGGAATGCAAATTAATATAGAAAAGTCAATTTTACATGGACAAAAAGTATCTGGTCATTATGTACAAGGTCATGTAGATACAACAGCAAAAGTCAAATCTATAAACATAAAGGATAAATCTTGGATTATTAAAATGGACTTGAAAGATAGAAAATTATACAAATTTTTGGTAGAAAAAGCCTCTATAGCAATAAACGGTGTATCTTTAACTCTATCCAAGGTGGCAGATAAATATTTCAAAATAAGTGTAATACCACATACATTGAAAATAACAAATTTAAAAAATCTTAAAAAAAAAGATACTGTAAATGTAGAACTAGATATATTTAGCAAATATATTGTAAAATTATCTAATTAATGAAAAAAAAATCTTTTTCAAAAATTGAAGAAATAGTTAAAGATGCCAAAAAAGGAAAAATGTTCATTCTCGTTGATGATGGAGATCGAGAAAATGAAGGTGACTTGGTTATTCCCGCTTCAAAATGTAATTATAAAAATATAAATTTTATGGCAAAACATGGGCGTGGTTTGATTTGTCTTGCTCTTACATCGAAAAAAGTTAAAAAATTAAGTTTACCTCTAATGTCTTCTATCAATAAATCAAGAACTCAAACTGCTTTTACAATTTCGATAGAGTCAAAAAAAGGAGTTTCTACAGGTATTTCTGCCCATGATAGAGCAAGAACAATAAGAACTGCTATAAAACTCAATTCAACAAAAAAAGACATTGTTTCTCCTGGACATGTTTTTCCACTAGTTTCAAAAGACGGAGGCGTTTTAGAAAGGGCAGGCCACACAGAAGGCTCAGTAGATATTTCCAAGTTAGCCAAATTAAACCCTAGTGCAGTGATTTGTGAAGTAATGAATGAGGATGGAACAATGGCAAGATACAAGGACTTGATACCCTTCGCAAAGAAACATAAATTAAGAATAGCGAAAATTGAGGATTTAATTTCTTACAGATTAAAAAATGAAAAATTAATTAAATGTGTATCAAATAAAAAGATAAATATTACAAAATTTGGCAACTTTGAGCTAAAAACTTTTAGAAACATACTTGATGGCTCAGAACATTATGCTATTACTAAAGGTAAATTTAGTACCAGCAAAGCATCTAGAGTAAGAGTTATATCAACTAACGTTTTAAATGTTTTTATTAATTTTAATAAAGATATTTTTAAAAAGTCTTTAAAATATTTAAATAAATTTAATACTTTTGCCTTGATAATAATAAAGGGTACAAATATGAATTTAGCATCATCAGAAAGCAATAAAATTTTAAGATATTACGGTATTGGGGCACAAATAATTAAAGAACTAAAAATTAAAAAAATGATTTTAGTTTCTAGATCGATTAAACGAGTAATTGCATTAGAGGGTTATGGTATAAAAATTACAAAACAGGAAATAATGAAATGAGATTGAAAATTTGTATTGTTTCATCTATTTATAATAATGAAATAACTAATAAAATTCGTATTAGTGCAATAAAAGAATTAAATAAACTTGGTATCAATAAAGTAAAAAATATAGAGGTACCAGGTGCATTTGAAATACCATTAGCAGTATCAAAGCTGGTAAATCAGTTCGATGGATTTATAGCTATAGGTTGCGTTATTAAAGGTGATACTGCTAATTTTGATTTAATTACTCAAGCAATAACTAACGGAATTATGCAAATTTCTATTGATAAAAAGAAACCTATTGGTAATGCGATACTAACATGCTTTAATAAAAATCAAGCAAAAAAAAGGATTAATAGAGGTGCTGAAGCTGCGAAAGCCGTTATTGCAGTTTTAAAAAATGATTCAAAAAAAAATTAAAAATTCTACACCAAGGGTAAGAATTATCCAAAAAATCTATGGTTACTTAATGAATCCAGAGGAAGAGCTGATTTATCCAAAAAATCAATATAAAAAATATATAAAAGATGTTGTTTCTGGAACTATAGAAAGAAAGGAGTTAATTGAAGAAATCATAATAAGCAACCTTAAAAATGATATTAATTTAAAAAGAACAGATAAATTATTAAAGATAATTTTATTTTCTGCTGTTTTTGAGCTAATGTTTAAGCATACCATACCAAAAAACGTTGTTATAAGTGAATATATTCATGCATCAGAACTTTTTTTAGAAAAAGCTCAGATTAGCTATTTAAATGCTATTTTGGATAAATTATCAAAAATTATTAGAAAAGACTAATTTGATAAGATTTTCTCTGAAATAAATAGTAAGTTTGACTTGCGTTTCTTAAATTTTTTTGGCATTTATCGAAAATATAAATGAATAACTATTTAGAATTACTTTATCTTATATCATTCACAGGAATAATTGCAGTAGCATATAGTTATTTATTATCTGGTCAAATTTTATCATCAAGCCCAGGTAATTCTAGAATGCGAGAGATTGCAGAAGCAATTCAGATTGGTGCAAAGGCATATCTAAATCGTCAATATAAAACAATCGCAGTAGTTGGTGTTATCGTATTAGCTATTGTAACATATTTTTTTAATTATCTTGTAGGATTAGGATATTTCATTGGTGCTTTTCTCTCAGGTGTAGCTGGGTATGTTGGAATGTTAATCTCAGTAAAAGCTAATGTAAGAACGGCTGAGGCATCAAGACATAGTTTACAGGCAGGTTTAACAATAGCTTTTAAGTCTGGAGCAATAACAGGTTTATTGGTAGCTGGATTAGCATTATTATCTATTACACTTTATTACATTATTTTAATTAATTTAAATGTAGATAGCAGAGAAATTATTAATGCACTTGTTGCTTTAGGTTTTGGAGCCTCTCTAATTTCAATTTTTGCAAGATTAGGTGGTGGAATTTTTACTAAGGGTGCAGACGTTGGAGCAGATTTAGTTGGTAAAGTTGAAGCCGGTATACCAGAAGATGATCCAAGAAATCCGGCTGTAATAGCAGATAATGTAGGTGATAATGTTGGGGACTGTGCAGGAATGGCTGCAGACTTATTTGAAACATACGCAGTGACAATTGTTGCCACTATGGTTTTATCGTCTATTTTTTTTCCAACAGATTATAATTTAATGATTTATCCTTTAGCAATCGGAGGCTCGTGTATAATTACCTCTATTATTGGTACATGGTTTGTAAAACTTGGAAAAAATAAAAATATTATGGGAGCTTTATATAAGGGATTTATAGTAACTGCAGTAACATCATTATTAATTTTATACCCGATAACAGACGCAATATTAGGCCTGAGTACAATTTATAATAATAAAGATAATAGTTTTTTAGGATTTGATCTTTACCTTTGTGGTGTTATAGGATTTGTTATTACAGGCTTACTTATTTGGATTACAGAATATTATACGGGAACAAATTACAGACCTGTCCAGTCTGTGGCAAAATCTTCAACAACTGGTCATGGAACAAACGTTATTCAGGGTTTAGCCGTTTCTATGGAAGCTACAGCTATTCCAGCTTTAATTATTGTTGCTGGAATTTTATACACAAATAATTTAGCCGGATTGTACGGTATTGCTATCGCAGTTACAGCAATGTTAGCCCTCACTGGTATGGTCGTTGCTTTAGACGCTTATGGTCCCGTTACAGATAATGCTGGTGGAATAGCTGAAATGTCTAAACTTCCAAAAAATGTAAGAAAGACTACTGATGCCTTAGATGCTGTTGGAAATACAACTAAAGCTGTCACAAAAGGCTATGCAATTGGATCTGCAGGATTAGGAGCTTTAGTTTTATTTGCAGCATATACTGAGGATATAAAGTATTTTTCCACAGTTAAAAATTCTTCTTTAGAAGGAGTAAATGTAACTTTTGATCTTTCTAATCCATTTGTAGTAGCAGGTTTGCTGATAGGAGGTATGCTACCTTATTTATTTGGTTCCATGGGGATGCAAGCAGTTGGAAGAGCAGGAGGCGCTGTTGTAATAGAGGTTCGAAGACAATTCAAAAAAATTCCTGGAATTATGAAAGGAAAAAGGAAACCAGATTACGGTAGACTTGTAGATTTATTAACCAAAGCAGCCATAAAAGAAATGATAATTCCCTCATTGTTGCCAGTGTTATCTCCAATAATTTTATATTTTGTGATTTTTCAGATTGGTGGAATAGAAGCAGCTCTTTCTTCATTAGGTGCTATGCTACTAGGTGTCATAATAACTGGTTTATTTGTGGCAGTGTCTATGACTGCCGGAGGTGGTGCTTGGGATAATGCAAAAAAATATATTGAAGATGGTAATTTTGGTGGCAAAGGTTCCGAGGCCCATAAATCAGCTGTTACAGGCGATACTGTTGGTGATCCTTATAAAGATACGGCAGGTCCTGCAATTAATCCAATGATTAAGATTACAAATATTGTTGCATTATTAATGTTAGCAGTCATAGCACATTAATTTTATTTATTTCCATACATTTTTTGTTTTATGCTCGACAAGAAGGACTCAACGAAACTTTTTTGGGTTATATCATTTTTAGTTTTTTTATCACTAAATGAAATTTGATTTATATCATCTTTATTGAATATTTTTTTGTTTTTTAAAATTCCAAATCTATCAAACTCTAGTACAAGTGTATTATTTTTGGTTAACACGTGTTTTCCCAACTTATGATATTTACCTTTACTTAAAGTTCTTTCTACATATATCCAGATATTGCTATTATCTATAGATTTTGTATGTGGTTGACCGATAATATTAATCACATCATTTTTATTGCTTTTATTAATAACTAACTTATTTGATCTGTTTTCAAGAAATAAAATTCCATGATTTTTTTCAGGTTCTTGCAATTGACAATTAGTAAGAATAATGAGTAAAAGTATAAATAATTTATTTAAATGATTTTTAAAATAAAGAAACATAACTATAGTCTATATAGCACATTATTATATTTGTCTCGTAATTTATTTTTTTATAATAAAATCAAGTTGAAAGATACCTTTGAAACAAGAGTTTATTTAATTTTTTTCCATTTTGCTATTATATTGAAAATTTTTAAAAATAAAAAAATCAATTTTTCTCAAAAAAGTTATGATAGTTTATTTCATTGTATTGAAAATGATCTTCGTGAACTTGGATTTGGTGACGTCACAGTAAATAAAAAAATGAAAGAACTAAATAAAATTTTTTATGACATTTTATTAAAAATTAGCAGTTCAGATAAGGATTTTGTTATCAATGAAAAATTAGTTTTAAAATATTTTGAGTATTTAAAAAAAAATTCAAACTCTGATAAATATGACCTTTTTGATCAGTATTTTACTAAATTCTATCATTTTTGTTTTGAATTAAGCCCTAAAACTATGATAAAAGATGCCTTAAAATTTGAGATTATATAATGGCTGTACCAAAAAGAAAAACATCTGTTTCAAGAAAAAAAATGAGAAGATCTCATCACAGGATCTCAAGTTCAAATATTGTTGAAGATAAAAAAAGTGGTGAATATAAGCTCTCTCATCATATTGATTTAAAATCCGGATTTTACAACGGAAAAAAAATATTAGATATTTAATCGTACAAAAATGAAAAAAAAAATTACTATTGCTATTGATGCAATGGGGGGTGAAAATGCACCGAAAAAGAATATTGAGGGTTTAAATATTTTTTTAAAGAAAAATAAATCTAAAGATGACTTTATTATTTATTTATATGGAAATAAAAAGTTGCTAGATGATGAAATTTCTAAACAAAATATAAGAAGTAACTTAATAAAAGTAATTCATACTGAAGGAGTAGTTTCTGATGAAGAGACGCCGTTGACTGCCATAAAAAATTCTAAGAATTCAAGTATGTGGAATTCAATTAAGGCTCAAGTTGATGGTGATGCAGACATAAGTTTATCTGCAGGAAATACTGGTGTGCTTTTTGTGATATCTAAAATGATATTAAAAATGATGAATGAAGTTAGCAAACCAGCATTAGCAGGTTTATGGCCAAGTAAAAAAGGTATGAGCGTTGTATTGGATTTAGGAGCAAATATTGAATGTAATGAAAAAAATTTAATTGATTTTTCTGAAATGGGTGCAGCTTTATTCAAATCTATTTTTCCTGAACAAAAACCTTACGTATCTCTTTTAAACATTGGTTCTGAAGAAATTAAAGGAACAGAAATTTTAAAAAAAACATTCTCTGAACTAAAAAAATTAAGTAATGACTCAAATTTTATTTTTAAAGGATATATAGAAGGAAATAAAATCATGAATGGAGAAAGCAATGTAATTGTAACTGATGGATTTACTGGAAATATAGCTCTTAAAACCGCAGAAGGAACTGCAAAATTTCTTACAGATAGTTTAAAAAAATCTTTAACAGAAAATATATTTTCAAAAGTGTCGCTATTCTTTTCCTATTTTTCACTTAAAAAATTTAAATCAAAACTAGATCCTAGAAAATATAACGGAGCTATTTTTTTAGGTTTAAATGGGCCAGTTGTTAAAAGTCATGGAGGAATTGACTCAGTAGGTTTTTATTATTCAATTGATTTATGTTATAGAATAATAAAAGGCAATTTAATGCACCAGATAAAGAATAATTTGTCTCATTTAGATGTCAAAGACTAAAAAAAAACAATTTACCAAAAAAGATATAACAAATTTCATTCATTTAAAAATTGGAACATCGAAAGCATATACAAATAAAATAACTGATAACTTAATTGTTATTCTAAAAGTTTTTATAAAAAACAATGATTTAAATGTGAAAAATTTTGGAACATTTAAAATATTGAATAAAAAAGAAAGAATGGGACGAAATCCTAAAAATAATATAAATTTTATAATTAAAGCTAGAAAATCTTTATCTTTTAAAGTTTCAAAGTATTTAAATACTAAACTTAATAATTAATTAATGAAAAGACTTTTGAATATATCTGAGGTTTCAATAATAATAGAAAATATAAATCTCAAAACTAGAAAACCTTTAAATCACACTTTAAGATATTGGGAAAAAGAATTTAAACAAATTAAACCTGTGTTTTTAAAAAATCGACGTTATTATTCAGAAAAGCAAATTGACCTGATTAAATTAATTAAATTTCTTCTTAAAGATAAGGGAATGACCATAGCTGGAGTTAAAAATGTACTTAAATCAAAAATAAATAGTCTTGACGATTATAATTCATATAGTTTACAAGCTGACTATCATAGAAAAATTGTTAAAGATAAAAGTAAAAAAATATTAGAAAGACTTAAAAAAATTAAAGAATATGGCAAAAAAAACACATATTAAAGTGAGAATGGTTCCAGAGAAAAACCCGGATAGTAAGTTTATATATTATGCTAAGAAACCTACAAAAGGTGAAAAAGTTAAGAATAAACTTAAACTAAAAAAATATAATCCTAATACAAGAAAACACGAATTTTTTATTGAAAAAAAGTTACCACCCCACAGTAAGTAAATCATTTTTTATTGAAATTTCTGAATTCGTAATTAATAAAAGATCTAATCATAGCTTTCCATATATTATTAGTAATTTTGGGATCTATCTTTTTTTTTATTGATTCATTTTTAATTTTTTTTAATATTAATTTTATCCTTTTATTATCTACTATTTGTTTTTTGTATTTTTTTTCTTTTAAGATCTTGTTAACTAAAACACTTCTTTTTTTAATTATTAAAAGCATTTTTACATCTAACTTATCTAACTTTTTTCTTATTTGATTGATTTTTTTATTTATCATAGCGACATTAATATTATATGCATTTTTTTGTTTAATTATATACTTTGTTTTATGAATAATAGTTCTGTTATCAAACACAATAAACTCTTCAGTACATGGTTAATAGTATTAATATTTTTAGTGGCACTAATGATTGTTATTGGTGGCTTAACAAGATTAACGGACTCTGGCTTGTCTATAACTAGGTGGCAACTTTTTTCAGGTATAATACCACCCTTTACAGATAATGATTGGGACTACTATTTTAACTTATACAAAGAAATACCAGAGTATAAATTACAAAATTTTTCAATGACAATTGGAGAATTTAAAGTAATTTTTTGGTGGGAATGGATACATAGAATTTTAGGACGTATAATTGGATTAACTTTTCTTTTACCTTTAGTTTTTTTTACTTTTAAGATTAATTTTAAAAATCTCATAAATCTTTATTTCATTTTCCTTATGATATGTTTCCAAGGATTTATTGGCTGGTATATGGTTTCAAGCGGTTTAACAGAGAGAGTCGATGTAAGTCATTTTAGATTATCTGTCCATTTATTTATAGCTTTTATCATTCTTGCTAGTTTAACATGGTATTATTTTAATTTTAGAGCTCAATTAAGTAAAAACTTTTTCTATAACGATTTAAAGTTTGGTTCAATAAAATTATTTATATTTTTAGTTTTTTTACAGATAATTTTTGGAGCATTAGTGTCAGGCTTAGATGCAGGAAGAATTTATCAAACCTGGCCTCTTATGAATAATGCTTATTTTCCAAGTGATGTAAATTTCAATAATTATAAAGAATTTTTAAATTTAAACGATAGTAGTGTTGTTCAATTTCTACATAGAAATATAGCTTATTTGATCTTTTTTGTTTTAATTATTATGGGTTTTAATATTAAAAACCAGAATAAAAAAAATTTGTACAAACCATACATTTTTTTGGTTTTTTTTGTTTCTATTCAAATAATTTTAGGTGTCCTTACTTTAATTACTAATTTAAATATTGCCACAGCTTCTTTACATCAAATCTCAAGCATTTTTTTAATATTCTTCACTCTTAATTTTTATTATAAATCTATTAATTAATTGACTTTATTAAATTTTGTGAGTATTTA
>CEVS01141431.1_pt1 | contig 14913 bp, 7 predicted proteins | sample 361571 | NCBI WGS metagenome assembly CEVS01 (sample SAMEA2623850, study PRJEB7988) | marine metagenome | isolation source: saline water (ENVO:00002010), including | reverse complement strand
TCAAATGTGTATATACCAGTAGCACCAGTATCATCTACTGGGTAAGAATCTTTTGCAAAGTATGTTCCGTTTGAACCACCATAGTTAGCGGTAAAGTGACTGAATTTGACAGTTATATAAGCTGCAGTAGTGCTTACACTAGCGTTAGTTTTCTTTATGAGTTTTGCGTGTCCATAGAAATTATCTCTTTGACCATTGTCTAAAGTAAAATCATTTTTGTAATTTACTTTGTTATCGGCATCATCTAAGTATGCATTTGTTGATGATGGTTGAATGTATATTGCTTCAATTTCTTTAACATCCGTAATACCAAGATTCCATGGCCCGGCAGAACCACCAGCATTATCATTGGTATCTATTTTTACATATCTACCAGTTGAGTAAGATTTTGGTACTGGGACAGCATCTACTACTTTTACTTCTACTTGTAGATAAGCATCGTATCCAGCACTAGGAGCTCCCATGTCAAACGACATACTTTGTCCATTAGCGACAGCAGTAACTTGACTAGGTGTGAGTCGAATAACTCTACCTTCAGAACCAGATACGGTAGTTCCATCACCAAAATCGGTAATACCAGTAGTCTTACAAACCATATAGAATCGATTATCTAATATTGTTTGGGTCATACCAGCAGTTGAATATGGGAATATTACTTCAGACCCCAATGAAGAAGTACTAAGACTAAATGTACCATTAGCGGCAACAGTTACATTGAATTCTTCAGTGTAATAGTATTGGGTATCATATGTTCCGCCACCAGCAGCTGCGAGTGTTTTAGTATAATTCCAAGGTGTTTTGTACACCATTTTATTGTATGTAGTGCCTTCAAGTTGAGCGGTATCTCTAGTACCATCTCCACTAACATCATTTAATATAATATCAGCGAATCCACTATCAGTAGAATTTGGAAATTGAATTGTTCTGGCGTCAGATAATTTACCATCTTTTATTCTTACATCGTACACAAAAAGTCTATACTGTGCAGTAGCAGTACCTACTGTACCAGACATCCTTTTCATAGCGCGAACCCTACATGTACCAATAGTTGTTCCTAAAGCAGCATGACTTCCAAAAGTTCCGTCTGTGACTGCCCCAGCGCCTGTTTGAGTACCTATTGAACCATAGTAACCAATGTTACATAAAGCACCATTCTCTATATCGAATGTACCGCAAACTTCTTTAGTATTAAAGTAATTACCATATCCCAAAGTAACATCTCTTGCTTCTTTGATTTCAGTAGATGTTCCCTTTCTAACTTTAAGACTGCTATTTCTGAAGTACTCTCTACGATATCCGTTTACATATGCAACACCCGGCGATATAGTTAAGGATAGTTTAGTTGCATCTCCAGCATCTGAGTCTGTTGAAAAATTTGTTCCTTCGTTGTCGAACCTATATGAAGCGCCTCTAGCACCAAACTTAACAGTACCACTAAGAACATCCCCACTACTATGTACAGGTGGAGAAGTGTAATCAGAAGTACCAGATAAAGTTACTTCATATAGTTTATTGTTATGATTTACAAATTGTCCTTGTCCGTAAGTTTGATTTGCGGATGCGTCAAATGTGACACCCTTTACGGTTTTTAAATGTTCTTGAATTTTTATAGTAAATGGTTCTACAACATAATCACCATCACTTTCTCTTTTTTCGGCAGCAAATTGTTTACCTAGTTCTGCAAGTTCGTTTAAGTCTCCATCGTATTTCTTTTCGATTTGACCTTTATTAATTTTATATAGAGCAGTAAATCCACTAGGAAATTCATAATATTTAAATACAACACTACCATCCGTTGCATTTCCTGTCGTATGTACTGGGCCGCTTCCACTGGCAGATGTTGTACCAGCAGTAGTTACTTCATATATGTTATCACTATTTGATATAAACTCACCCAATTCATATGTTGTATTAAGCGCGTGATTTTTACCAAACGGTACTTTAGTAATTAATGTGTCTACTTTTGTTCTGTCAGCGCCTGGCGCATTGTAATTGTAAGCACCTGTCGCTGGGTCTAAAAGACTTGTATCATCATCTGAATTAACTACTGTTTCGTTTATTGTAACACCAACGAAATAATTAACATTTGGATTAAAGTTATCAAGTCGAATTACCTGTGCATCGTGAGATACAAATTTACCCTGTGCATAAATTATACCTTCTTCTAGTACAAAATCAACGGCGTACCCATAGAAGTTTTTTGTAAAACTGTTTATATCTGTGTTATTATCTACAACAAATGTGTCACCATTTCTACCAGAGTCAGTACTAGTAACTGTTAAAGTTTCACCAGCATCAAACCTAACACTCGTTTCTGCTGTACCAGCATTCTTTTCATTACCTTTGGTGTAATTTAAATAAAGAGTTTTCTTTTCAACTGCATCTGAATCAGTACCAGTTTTTACAGATTTAATTAATGCTTGGATTCCTGTAGTGGAACCTGTTATTGTGTCCCCAACATAATTTGCGAGAGTGTCGTTTGATACGGCTGTTGAACTAGAGTCTAAATCGTTAATTTTTATAAAAGGAACAAGAACAGGGTAACCAGCACCACCTCTTACGGTAGCACCATCTTTGAACACAAAATCACCGAACTCTTTAATAGTATTTAAAAAGTAATCTTGAAGTTGTGTTAATTCTCTTGCTTGTACAGCAACACCAGGCTTAAAGACTACGCGATTAAATTTCTTAGCCGCTGAGAAGTCATTATAATACGGTGTTACATTTAAATCAATTGCCATCTTTTATCCCTTTTAGAAAGTAAATATTATTTTTACTGTCTCTACTTGACCCTCTTCCCTAGTAATAGGTTTCCTATTATCAAAATATATTACATCTCCAGAATTATTATTTATTTCTGGGTTAGTAAGACTATTTATAGGTAAAGAAGAGAGACCTTTTGTTAAATTTGTAATTGTGTCTGAAGAACCTATACCAGCAGTATTTTCTTGTAAATAGACACTATCGTCTGTACCATTCCCTGTCGTATCTCTTAATTGCGCTACGGTAAAACTACCTCCAGTTGTTGATTCAACTAAATCATCAGCACCATAATTATTTGGGTCACTTATTCCGATAATGAAGTGAGGAGAACCAGTTGCATCATCGAATAGAGCACTTAAATTATATTTAGTAATGTTTTTCATCAACCCTACTTGTCTGTAATCATTACCAGTAATTAAATCTCTTGAATCATTATCAAAAGAAACTGTTACACCAACCCTTCTGCAAAACAATTCTTTTTGTGGATGAGCGCCATGCCCATCAATCGGTGATAGAATAAGTCTAAAAGAAGCGTTAACACCAGAACCAGATGCCTGTGTCAATGTTATAGCTGCATTTGTATAACCAGTGCCGGGATTTGTAATAGTAACTCCAGTGACATTACCATTTGTATTTACCACAGCAGCTGCAGTTGCACCCGAACCATCTCCAGTAACTTTAAGTGTTACATCACCAGCAGTATAATCTGTTCCTTGATTAGTTACAATTATATTATCAATTGTTCCTTTAACAGCAGTACCCTCTACATTTGTTTGTAGAGAAGCGGTGTCTGTACTACCAAGAACAGCATCTGCTTTTGCGTTAGCACCTCCACCACCAGTTATTACTATGTCTGCGAATGTGTATCCAGTACCAGCAGTAGAAATTGTTATTGCTGATACAGCACCACCAGAAAGAGTAGCAACAGCAGTAGCGCCAGTTCCATCCCCATTTATCGTGACATTAGGAACAGAAGTATATCCACTCCCAGCTACACTAACTGTGATACTATCAATCTCACCATTCACATCAAAGGATGGTTGACCAGCACCAGAAACCTTTCTTACTGGCATGTAGGATGTAGATAAAAACTTAGTTCTATCAGAAGCACCTACTTGGAATAAAAACTTCCACTTATAACTGTCAGCGGTTGTAAATATTTCAGTACCAGTACTAGTCGGTTTCGTAGTACTTTGTCCGTTGTTATTATTATCAATACACTTATAGACATTAAAATTATCTGTTAGTATATAAAAATTAGCAGCCTGTAATGAAGTAGCACCAGAGTTTGCGGTATTAGTAGATGAATAAGAATCATCATATCTATCGTAAACCGTACCACTTACCCAATCAATTCTACGAGCTAACATAGCCGAATCAGCGGACTGTACTCTTTTCACAAAAAGTATTTTGTCTCTGAAATTCTGTACATCGATACGATTATCTACCGATGTATCAGGCGCGGTATCATCCGTCCATGTTTCAGTACGCGAGGCGGCAAGATAAAATTTATCATTGCCGTTATAGATGTCTCTATAGAAAGACCTCGCCTGATGAAACCTTGCCTGTTCTAATAACAGAATGGCCATGTACTAACTCCTTAGTTTAACTCTTAGGAGTCAGATACAGTAACCGTCCAAGTGATTTTTAGTGTATCGGCAGCGGCTTTGTTTACCACGCTGAATACAGTCCTACAAAGTAGTGTTCCACCCGAACTAGCATTTAAGATAGCTGCTTCTACAACTGCTCCAGTACCAGTACCAGCGGGGAAGTCCCCAACATAAGCAACTGAGTTTGAAGTAACAGTAGTGGAAGTCAAAGCGACCCTACCAAGTTCTGTACCTAATGCAGTGTTACCAGCAGCGGCAGCAGTATTATCTGAACCGATTGCCATATGTGACATTGCAGTGGCAGTAGCATCCTTCATACGAGATGCGATATAATTAAGACCGTTATTTACAACGACATTTTTTATTTCTTGTGACTCTAATAGAGTCCCCTCTTTATCAAACAGCTCAACGGTCAATCGACCCTTGGCGTCTAAGGCATTTTTTTGCAACATTGTTATCTCCTCTAAAATTAGTTATTGCCTTGCGTTCCTATTTATAAGAATTAGAATTAGTTTTTAAAAACTTACTACCGTATCGGCAACATAATCTCCGGCAAAGTAAGTTAAATCGACTGTATATGATTGTGATATGAGACTTCCACTATCTCCTATGGCCACATCTTCGTCTACGGAAGACCCTGTAAGGTCTATTTCTACATCTAGTTTAGTAAGTGCATCTGCTGTATTTGAAGTATCTGTAGATACAGTTGTTATATCAAATTTATTTATACTGTCAGCCACATTGTTAGTGTCAGATGGGTTAACTCCAATATCAAGTTTGTTTACCGCATCAGCGATAACAAAAGTATCTGCTGCTGACCCACCCCATTCTAAAGATGGTGCGTCTTGTATAAGGTTTGTATCAGTAGCAATTAGTTGTGGTTGTATTGATAATGTATCATCACTTGTAAATGTGTCAGTTCTACCAGCAGTTACATCAAATGCTGTTGACTCATCAACATTTAGTGTATCAGATGGGTTGACTCCGATATCAAACTTATTAATCGCATCAGCGATATCAAATGTATCGGTTGGTCTAGGTTGAGCTTCTACAACCGTAGCATCTTGAGTTGTAAATGTATCACTCGGTTCTCTGAAGAATACGAATGATATCAATACAGACTCACCCATTTCTACGGTATCCGTAGTACTGTTTATTTCTACTACTAAATTAGTTAATACATCAGCAGCAAAGAAGAATTCTGTACTTCTTTCAGCATCGTCTGCGATAAGAACTGTATACCTACCAGAATCGTTAGCAAAGTAATCTGTCGCGTACTCACCAGTATCAGCAGAATTGAAGTTCAGCGTCATGAGTTTTTGCGGATTACCGAGTTCTACATATGCGCCACTATCGTTTAAGAAGTAGTCACCAGTTGCGAATCGTTCAACATAGTCATCTGAAGCAGTTCCATGTAACACAAAATATGGGTCACCAGTTTCGGTTCCATCTGAGGTAGCATAGTAACTTCTAATATTTGACCCTGTGTATGTATATGGGCCATCTTCGTCTGAAGCACCAACTGAATCAGCAGAAGCAATTCCTACATCAAATGAATTGATTGCATCGCCTGGGAATATTTCGTCAGGCCCAGCTTCTGCAATGTTGATTGTTTTGACAACTGTTTCTTCTACTGTCAATTCTTCTATGTCTGGATATACAAAGAACATGTAGACATCTGTCTCAACCGTAAATCCAGTAGAGAAATCAATATCCTGTTTAATTTGTAAGTCACCAAATAATGCAAATCCAGCTGGGTGAGCAGACCGTTTAACATATTCTTTCCACTCTTTTGCTTGTAATTCTGATTGAATTTGATATGCAAAGGGTTGATAAACTTGGTTATCGAATAGTCTATTAGCATCCGATAAGAATCCGCCAGCATCTCCAGCAACACCACCTAGAACAGCATTATATCCTGTCTTGAAATCAACTGTAGCAATATTACCTGTAGGAGATGATAACTCTACTTGAAAATCTTCTCTATTAAATCCTTGTCCTACAGCAAGTACTTCAAATGTAGCAGGGTATCCATTACTATCAAGTGAAGTAATTCTAACATAAGCGTTATTGGATATACCAGTTAGTGTATAGTCTTCTAAGAAATAATCGTTAGCGTATATACCTAGAATGCCACCAGTTTCATTGATAACATATGAGTCACCAATCTTAAATCCACCAGCGGTTGCACTTGACCCAGATTTAATTGAGTTAAATTTAGCAGTGTTTAACACTCTGGTAACAATACCCTTCATAGCGGCAAAAACATCTGTGCCAGAAGCAGGGAAAGTTTCACCAGCCAAACTTACAAAACTAAGAGTTAATCCTATAGATATTCTTAAACTTGGTAAATTATTATATCCAACACCATCTGTATTATTAGTAAATATTATATCTGATATAACACCATTATTAACTCTTGTTTCTAAAAGAGCAGTAGTTGTAATTGTGTCTAAAGAATTTGGAGATACAATTACATCTGGATTAGCAGCAAATCCAGAACCACCATCTATAATAATTGCTTTTTTAATTTTACCATTAGTAATGGTGTCAACTTTGATTAATACGCCTGTCCCTGTACCACCAAACTTTGATGAAGGAATTTCTATAACTTCATTTGGATAGTAGTCTGTACCATCATTTGTAACCGTGACACTAGATACTGCATTACCAGAAAGAACAACACTAAATGTAGCACCAGAACTTCCTGTACTATAATGTCCTGTGGAAGTTGTCAGTTGAATAAATCTAAATTTTACACTACCATCTGTCTGTTCGCCCGACTCATGGGTTGGGCCAGTTCCAGTATTATTAGTTGTTCCACTATTTACAGCAAGATATATTCTATTTCCAGCTGTTTTTATATAACTACCTTTTGTTACAGCAAGATTAGTTGAATAAGGAACATCAATATAAGAAGTATAATCAGAAGAACCTATCGCGTATGTACCATCAACCACTGAAGCATCTGGGGTTGCATAAGCACCACCACTTCCTGTCCCTACAATTGTTCCTATATCACCAGCAATTTCTGGTTGTAATATTTCATCAAGTGACACACTGGCAGCACCACCGCCAGGCAATGAAAAGGTATTATCTATACCTGTTAAAACTAATTCGTATGCTTGTGGATTTGTATAAGCAATTTTCTTAACTGATTGAACACTTGCTCTTTTAGTAAAAGAGTTGGTAACTGAACCAGTTGATTGGTAATAATGAAGGTCTACTTGTTGACCTACAAAATCCTGTGGGTCATAGTCTGCTGTAGTAGCATTAATATATGTCCCTCTTTCATAAACCTTGACAACATAATCTTGTTGCCACTTACTAGATGAAGGTCTAAGAACAAATTCTTGTGCATTAAATATAGTAACTTCTTCGTTATAAAGTATTCTAAATAAAAGTTTGATTGCTTCTGCACTACCTTTAGCAGTGTAAAAATCATTAATGCGTTTTAAAACTAGACTTAGTTTTGCACTCTGACCGATTGGTAAGTCTTTTGCATAGTCTTTGTAAAATTCTTTAAGAAAGTTATCATCTGTGTTTATACTTCCATCATCATTAAAATCTACATCTAGTTTGTGTAAAAAATCCTGTAGTACTTTTAATGGGCCATGTTTTGTTACATCCGTTGTATTAGTCTGTTCCATGAACTCATAATACTTTTCAACAAAAGTTACAAAAAGAGTATGGTCGTTTCTAATAAACTCTGGTAGTTGGTTCCCAACCTGTTTTGAAATTTTAGGTTGAGCGTATGTGTCAGATTTTGATATTTTATCTACTTCTACTGTGAGTACAGCATTGCGGCCACCTTCGATTCGCGTGACAGTAGCTACTATAGTTTTTTCTGTACCAACACCACCAAGAGAAGTTGGCGAGAATGATATAGTATCATCTAGGGTAAATTGATTTCCTTTATCGTCTGGAGTTATAGATGTAACATCGCCATTAGAGTCAATGACTATATCAAATTTAGCTAAACTACCATCACCGCTCGTGGAAGTGGGTGTAACAGCAGAATATGTTCCAGCGTCAAGGCCAGTAGATTCGTGGCCAGATGTTAATGTTACGGCGGTAGCACCACCTTGGATTACAGCAGTTGGAGTACCTTGGTATCCATCACCAGCTTCTGTTATATTAATAGCGGTAATAACACCAGTTCCTATATCACCTATAACAGCAGTAGCAGTTGCTTGTATTGGGTTGTCTCCAGTTGGAGCACTAATTTTTACTGTTATATTTGAGCCATAGTCAACACCGCCACTGGTTATGGCGATATTTTTTATGTACTCAAGATATGATGGTATTCTATCAGTCATCCTGTACCCTTGATATCATAGTAACAGCAACACCCTGTTTAACATTGTTGGTTGTATCTATTTGAGAGTCATCAAGGGAAAGTATTATGTTTCTAGCTGGTAATGCTGTAACAGCATAACTCTGTTCTTCTGTAGCACGAATTAAGTCATCTGTTGAAATATTTTTTGCACTTTCATGTGGAGTTATATAAACTCTAATACTATCGTTACCTGTTCCACTTATTGAATCGACCCTTAAAGATGTTATGTCCAGTGAACCTGTGTCATAATCAACTGTTCCTACAGTTCCACCTATAACAGTATTGGTTGCTTTCGTTTTTAAAATTAAGTCACCTTTTGCAAGGTTAAATCTTTGACCATTATATTGTTGTGAAGCAGTAAATGTTTCGTCAGGCCTGTCTGTTATATAAACTTCGTCTTGAGAACCATTGATATTAACAATAAAATAATTAGTCCTAACAGAACTAGCTAACAATTTGTTGTTGTATTTCAACTCATATCTTGTAGGTGTTCCCAAACTAGGTTGGATTTTTTTCATCAACCGCATTTCAATATTATTACCTACAATAGCATCATTAATCCCATCAAGTTCTTTACTAAGTTTGGAGAAGAAAAAATTCTTTTTCAATTCATTAACATTAGTATCAAAGTGAGTTGTAATTTGTGCCAATAGGTCTGTTTTGATTGCATCTGCACTTTTTGTAGTTAATTTCGGGTCATAGGTTACCGCAATATTAAACCCAATAAACAACTGTTCGGAATCAACAAACTCAGAAACCAACGATACTGGTAATTTAGGATTAATAACATTCTTTACCAAATCATCTTTTTCTGTTTCTGTTATAACAAACCCAGTTTGAGGTTGTAAAGATATATAAACTCTTCCATAAACTGGCGGCACATTATCTTCCCCACCCCACACAGTAACAGATTTGATATTGGGGTTGGATTGTTTGATTGCTGTTTCGTAGTCAGTAGCTGTCACAACTCTACCTTTCGCGGAGTTAAATCGCGGTGCGTTGAATCGAATACTACTTGTAGTCTCTAACTCAAATCCACCACTAGCAGCAGTTTTTGTTTGTCCTGTTATTGATTCGCCTGGCCCTGTAATATTAGTGGGTGTAGAAAAAACTCTAGCACCATTTCCTAAAGTAGCATTTGAAATTATATATTCACACACAACAATGTTTCCTACATCCAATTGTTTACCAAGAACACCATCACCAAACACAACTTGATAGTAACCATCTGTTCGTTCTTCAAGGTAATATATTGCTGAAGTTGATTTAGCTGTTGTTATTGTTTCTGATTGAGCGTAAGTAGTAGCATTTAGATTCGTTGTAGAATTTTGTACTTTTACAGTAAGTGTTGTAGTATCAACATTATCGTTTGATAATACTATTGGGCCAGACCTGTTGGTAGTACTAATGACTTCAGATGTATTTGCCCTAGTTCCTTCTACAAGAACAATATCAGTATACCTAAAGGCTGATACACCATTGACTATGCTTTTGTCAACACTATAATCTTTTTCTGGTAAGAAATTGTAGGTTCTTCCATTTACACTGGAAGTAAAAATTTTCTCTTTTGAGAGAGTTAAACTAGTTGCAATATAAGAATCATCTGGAATAATTGTTAAATCAAGAGTTGCTTTTGATGAACGAGCAGACCGTGGAACATATCCCATAGTCTTTGCAATAGATACAACAGAATTTCTTTTTACAGCAGAATCAATGAATGATTCGTTAGATACCATGTGTGCAAGAACAGCATTATAGTGTGTGTTATATGCCAACAAATCTACCAAAGCAGATATACCAGAAGCTTCAAAATCATAATCTTGAAACTCTGTTTGATTTCTTAGGTGTGTTTTTAGATTTGCTTTTATTGTATTAAAATCTAATTCTGTTACATTTTTAACTGCCACTATCTTACCCTCTCTAATACTATCCCAAGTTCTTGAATGTTTGTTATACCTCTTACATGAAAGAAGATTTTACATCTAAATGCGTTCTGGTCAACTTCTGGATAAACTTCAACATCCTCTACTACAACTCTTTTTTCAAAGTTCTGTATGCACCGTTTTATTTCAGTTGCAATGGTAGTTCCTGTTACTATATCAATTGGTTGAAACAACAATCCTCTAATCGGAGACCCATAACCAGGCCTAAATGGTTTTTCATAATACTGAGTCATCAACAGTGATTTTAGTGCTTGTTTAACCGCTGAAACATCTACCCTACGAGCAACATCCTTTGTATTTGGGTTTTTTGTAAATCCCAAATCGAAATCTTTATATATTGTATTGGGTTTCTTAATCATTTTACTATTTATAATACTTTACGAATATGGGTTTGCTAAATCTTTATCCATTACAGAAGCCGATTCAAAAGTTACAGTTAAGTTTTTGAGAGAATCTTTGAGCCTTCGTATTGTTGGCGAAAGACCCTCACTCAATATTTCCTCGACATCTATTTCTGCTCCATCAAAATTAAATTTAGCTGCCTTGACTTTAATTGTTCCATCTTTTGCCTTTTCATAATTAGGCATTGCTTCACAAAGAGCTTCTAAGTCACCCCCCAACCCCTCAATAAATCCAGCGGGGTCATTTAGAATATCATCTACTACTGAGTCACTTCCATATTTTGCTTTCAACTCATTTATTTTATCCAAGGCTGCTACTGATTGAGCGCCAAGATTCATAATGGTTTCAAGTTCTTGTGATAAAGGTATTCCCTCTTTTAACTGTTCAAAAAATGATTCTAGGTTGGGAAATTCTTTTTGGAAAGCTGCCTCTATTTCGACAAGCATAAGGTCAAACTTGACTTTGGCCGCTGTTAGTCCTATACTATCCGCAACACCATCCGCAAGTTCATCAATAACGGTGTCAAACTTTGCTGAAATCTCATCGATTCCTCCAGCAAGTTCACTAAACGCTTTTCCTATTCCTTTACAACTCATTTATTTCTCCATTAAGTCGGTGGTGTCGTTGGATATGTACCAGCAGAAGACCCACCAGTAACAGGAGTGTTATGAATATGAGTCTGAAGTACGGTAGCACCACCAGTAACCAATCCAGTAACAGTAAGAGTACCAGACATGGTAGTAGTAGCTGCTGTCACAGAAACGATAGGCGCACCTATTAGGACATTACCAGTAGAAGCAAATGTTGTTGTCAATGCTACAGTACTGAGGTATGCACCAATTGTTGTATCAAGGATAGAAGCAGGCGACATTAGTCGAGAACTTGTACCATCAATAATAGGCCCGATAGAAGGTAATGGATTTATACCACCAGCCATAGCAAGAGTGGTTGCAGATGTTATGTTCTGGTTTATCGTTCCAGCACCACCAACTGCTTGGTTGATATTACCAACACCAGTTATCAATTGGTCTATCTGTCCAGCACCATCAACAAAGTCAACAATTGTACCAACACCGATAACTTTATTTTCGATTGTAGGTACTGAGAAAGTTGGAACAAGACCATCAACAATTGGCCCTTTTGGAGAAGACAATACAACCCTTGACATACCAGCAGTCAGACCAATATGGAAAGAGTATTTTTTACCATAAGAGTCTATTGTTTGAAGTACTGGTGGGAAATCTGGCGGGCCAGTCAATGGTGTGGGAATTGGGCCTGGGGTTCCACCAATTCTTTCAACATAGTCTATTCTCGCGGTAGTATTAATTCTATCACCAACAATGTTAACTGAACTACCAAGAGGAACGCCTGGCACTTTTGGTACACCATCTGCTTTGGCGTTAACTTCAATGTTCTTGACAGCTTGTAATTTGATTGAACCACCCGAAATTATCGCATCTAAACTTGGAGCTGCACCTTCAATAGCAGCATCTACGGCGGCAGTTGGGTCAAGACTTTTCCTAATAGTCGTAGCTACTGTAAAATCTCCAGAGACAGTATGTTTATAATCCTGTCTATTCATAACTTTCTGTTTACCTTGAACTGTTGTGTTGTGTTCTCCTAAAACACGCAGTCTATAATTAGCAATTTTTTTACTATCTTTATCAGATTGTCCTACTTGACAATTGAAGTTACCAGCAGTCATTAACAAGTATGAACTCTGTGTATCAACTAATTCATGTCCTTGAATTTTATTCAGTCTGTTTCCCTTGACCGTATTATAAGAGTGTCCAGATATGTGTTCGTATTTGTTACCTTTAACATTAAGGTTATAATCACCCTCTACCATCATGTCAAAGTCTCCATTGACATACATGAGTCTGTTTTTTAAATCAATGACATAATCGTCACCAACTATTTTTTCTACTTTAGTTCCATCTGGTTGAACTTCTCTGAATGTTCCAGCAGTATGAAACTCATGAATTCTTTCAGCGCCTGGCGTATCATCAACTTCAAACACATGTCCACTTTCTGTTTCTTTTACATGATTGTATGGATATTGTGATGCAGAAGTTTCAGAACCTTGTGGATGTGGTTCATCCCAAAATGTTGGTTTGTATATGCCTGGCTGAACTACAATTTTACCATCATCTTTTTCATCTGTATCGGATTGGTTGGTAACAACATTACCAACACCTTCAATAAAATCTTTAAGACTCTTACTTTCATCGTGTTCAAATGGAAGTTCTTTATTGTTCCACCCAGATATTTTAGATGCAAACCCTCTAGGTATTTGTTTTGTTCTTGAATCTCGTTTAGCCTTGAGGGAGTAATGACTTTCAGAAGATTCTGTCCCTCTCGCAAGTCTGGATGAAGATGCTTCTTCTAATATATTTTTACCTACATCAACGGCTTCTACACCTTCAGCTGCTTCGGTAAGTTTATTGCCCTCTGAGTCTAATACACCACCAAGACCATCACTAACCATTCCCTTGACTTTATCAAGAAGACTTTCATCCTCTGATATCTTTAATTGTTTTCTGCGTGGGTACTTACCATTTGGGTCATAGAATCCTCTTTCTGATAATGACTCAGCAGTTTGAGGAGTTTTTCCGTCTGGTTGGGTGGGTACATTATCTTGGACTCCAAAAGAACCCATGATAACTGGAATCTGTCCGTCTTCACCATCAACAAAGAATCCAATAACAGCAGAACCTTCCACCAATCCAGTGGGCGATTCACCGACACCAGATATAGCAGCAGAAGTAACTGGTTGCATTGGAATTGACCATGGCAAAGATGAAGTAGGAAGAACTGCTTTATCCAGTGTATGATATCCTATAATACGAACTTTATATCTACCAAATTTTTCTGGGTCATTTCTATCTTCAACAATACCCTGCCACCAAGCAAAAGTTGGATATCTTGTTTTCATTTTATTGTTTGGCATTAATCTCTCCCCACACTGTCTCTGACACAAGTCAATCTCATCTTGTGATTACTATCAGCAGTAGATATACCGTGTCTTATTCCAGTTATAATATAAATTCCAGACATTCTAGCATCAAACAATGTTTCAGCTGTTTGGCCACCAGTTTTTTCTCCAGTATTAGGAATGTTTAAATAAACCAGCATACCCAAATCTATATCTGTTCGGCCTGGCACCTCTATTGCAACTTCTAGTCTTTTTAATTCTTCTGTTGCTGTATCTCTTAAAGCAGTATCTACAAAGAATCTCCAATCATGCCCAAAATTATTATCAGTCCATATTTGTGATGAACCTATTTGCACATTCAAAGCAGACCTTGGTTCCGATAGTGCCAGTTGTCTCATGGTTGTAGTATCTTCAATATGAAAAAAATCTTCATATCCAAGGGGCATCGTCCTAATATTTTGTGTCCTTCGTTCTGGTTGTTTTGGAGAATAATCAAACTCCATGTGATATGGTAATCTTGTTGTCATATCAAATCCAACTGTCATATTACCTTGGAATCCAGAAGCTTGGTCTTTTATGTCATGCGTATAAAAAGGAATTTCCAAACTCATCATTTTATTAAATTTCTTAGATATAAATGGAGCCATAAAATTATATCCACTAACCGTGGCTCTTTTTTCATTCATCATAAAATTTTCATCTGCACTTGGAAGAAGGAAAAATTCATCATATATTGCTTTTCTTTCTTTATAAAAAGCAACTAACTTGGAAAGACTGCAAAGATAATGTCCCTTATCAGACTGAAAATACTTTACATTAGGCATCAATTCTTTACCAGCAGCAGGAGCTGGTGCAACCTTGTCCGTTAAATAATTCATACATTTGTAAGGTGTCCAATAATTAGCAATAAAACAATGATTA
>CEVS01039875.1_pt1 | contig 15001 bp, 8 predicted proteins | sample 361571 | NCBI WGS metagenome assembly CEVS01 (sample SAMEA2623850, study PRJEB7988) | marine metagenome | isolation source: saline water (ENVO:00002010), including | reverse complement strand
TTTGGATTTTGATTCCAGTTGCCATTAGAAAATTGAATTTCTTCAAATGGTATTGGAAAAACTTCGTGTTTCCCAGGCTCAAAGCCTTCAATGGCTGATGCTGCTTGACCAGTTCTGACAAGATCAAAGAAACGGTGCCCTTCGCCCATCAGCTCGAGACGTCTTTCTTCCCATATTGCAGCAGTTAATTGTGGCCCTGATGCTGAAATATTACTATTACTGTTACCAAAAGCTCGTTCTCTAACTTGATTAACGTATGCAAGTGCTTGAGCATCATCAATTTCGCCTCTGTTTAATGCCTCAGCAGCCATTAACAAAACATCAGCATAGCGTATCGATCTATAATTATTAGGGTTAGTAAGGTTTTGATCGCCAATATTTTGATCTCCCTTGCGGGGCAAGTACTTACGATTATAATAACCTGTGTGTTCATAGCCTTCAACATATTCAGCACCGGTATCATTAGCCCAAGCAACAATGTCTAAAATAGAAACATCTCTACGATTATCGCCGGGTGTGAAAGCATCAAAAGCTGCCTGAACTGGAACATTGAAACTGTATCCTGAGTCATAGGTTGGACCAGTATGGTTTCTAATTCCCATAAATCCAACAGCGACATTACCCTCACTACATTGTAAACATCCGAAACCAGCTCCTTCTCCATCAGTATATTGAACTTCAAAAACCGACTCAACTCCATTTTCGCCTTCTAGTTCGAAAATTTGTGCATAATCATTACTCAACTGGTAAGGCCCACTGTTTATTAAATTTTGTAAAGTTACTGAAGCAGCATAATATTTATTAATCTCTGAGTCCTCCTCTAATCCTAAATAATCATTAGTTATTATTTTAGGTGTTATTGACGAAATATCGTTAAAAATAGTATTGTCCGATGGGTAATATAAAAAAGCTTTACCAAGTAATGCCTCTGCAGCTCCTTTATTAACACGACCTGCTTGAGGAGCAATATATTCAAGGTTATTTACAGCGTAAATTAAATCAGTAATTATAAGAGCATATATATCAGATGCTGAATACCTTGGAATAGAGGTTTCATCGCCAGGTGCAAATCGTTTACCTTGACCGAGCAATGCGTTGTCATATTCCTTTACAGGGATTCCACCAAACCATTTAACCAATTCAAAATGGTAATAAGCTCTTAAAAAACGAACCTCTGCTACCATTTCTAATCTTCCGTCAAAGTCGGTCTTGTCTTGAAATTCTAGAAAGTAATTGGCACGTTTAACACCTGCAAACATCCAATTCCATACATCACGTAAGTTGCTATTTACTGGATTATGAGTCATATCGTCAATTTGCTGAAATCCAATAACATCTGTTGCACTTTCACCTCCACATAATGTATTGTCAGATGCAATTTCACCTAATAGATTATTGACATAAGTTGCTTGTAGTAAGTCATAAGCACCAACTAGTGCTAAATAATAATCTGTTTCAGAATTAAAATAATTTTCTGAATCAATTAGATAATTTTCTTCCTCGTCCAGGAACTTGTCTTCACAAGAGTAAATTCCAAAGGCTAATAATAAGCCCAGGACTCCTAGTAATATATTTTTATTTGTTTTTTTCATTGTACTCTATTTTAAAATGAAATATTAAGTCCTATTAAATATTGTCGTGTCACTGGATAAAAACCAGGATCAATCCCTCCTCCGAGGGCATTTCCTGATGTTGCTGCAGGATCAAACCCTTTATACTTAGAAAAAGTAAAAGCATTGTTAACTGATGCATAAAGGCGTACTTTGGATAATGCAACTCCTTCATATGAACTTTGAGGAAAGGTATATCCAAGCTGAATGGTCTGAATTCTTAAAAAAGACGCATCTTCAACAAAGAAATCTGAGAACAACTTATTTGACGTTGCCCCAGTAGTGGCTCTAGGAACTTCATTACTTGTTCCTGGGCCAGTCCACCTATCTAAATAATAGTCAAGTCTATTGACATTAGGTTGATCCCTCTCATAATTACGAACCATGTCTTTCCCTAACTCCGCATAAGCATAAGCAGAAAAATCAAAGTTTTTATAATCAATGGCCAAATTGAAGCCCATGATATAGTCTGGAAGCGGCTTTCCAATAAAGGTGCGGTCATTGGCGTCAATTGTACCATCCTGGTTGACGTCTACAAAACGTAAATCTCCAGGTTGAGCAGTATTCCCAAGCCCAGCTTGAGAAGGGTGTGCATCTACCTCCGCTTGCGTCTGGAAAATTCCATCGGTTTGAAGCCCATAAAAATAACCTATAGGCTGCCCCACTTCCATTCGAGAAGGTGCCAATTGACCAATCCCAAACGATCCGCCTTCTAATGCCACATCCGAATTGATTGAAATAACTTCACCTTCAAGCTGGGTAATATTATAACCCACATCAAAGGATAAATTATCACTCAACGCATCACTATATTTTAACATTAATTCAAACCCTTTTGTTCTCGTGGTTCCTGCATTGACAACAGGTGTCCCTGAGCCTGGAGCAGTAGCTCCTAAAATTCCTGAAAAGGGTAATCCCGGTACAAGGAGATCTACACGATCTTCTGAAAAGTAGTCGGCTACAATTTCTATTTTATTGCCAAATAGCTGTGCATCCAAGCCAATATCATACTTCTCCGCTGTTTCCCATGAGGCAACAGGGTTTGGTAGTGGTCCTAGCGCTGTTCCATTGGTCAAAGCGTTGTCAAAAACGTAGGTTGCTTCTCCACTAAGGGTCGCTCTGTACAAATCACTCCCCACCAAATTTCCAAGCGTTCCGTAGCTAGCTCTTAGCTTTAAAAAATTAATGAAAGTGGTGTCTTTTAAAAAGGCTTCATCTGAAATTTTCCAGCCGGCTGTTACAGATTTAAAATGATCAACTCTGTAATCCGTGTCAAAGGCTGAGGAGGCGTCTCTACGCAACATGGCGGAGAGGAAATATTTACCTTTATAATCGTATTGCAACCTTCCAAAGTAAGACAACAATCTATTGTCATAAGTATAAGAACCTGTTTCTCTGGCGTCATTAGTACCTGTCGTCAGTGCAATATCTGCAAAATCCCAAGAATTGTTTGGCACGTCATATCCTGTAGCAAATAGGCCATCGCCCCAATCTTTGGTCACCGCCATTCCCACAGTTACTTCAGCGGTGTGATTGTTAAAAAAGGTATTCTTATAGTTTAGAAATGTATCCCAAGTGTAGGAATTGTATTGTTGTTTGTTTTGACTGACAGTACTGCGGTCGGTATTGAAAACTTTTCCAGCTCCGTAATTTACAATTGGTGAGAAATTTTTTGCTTTATCGTTGTAAGACTTGAATCCTAATCTAGTAGTCGCGGTAAGGCCTTCTATCATTTTGTATTCTAGCTGAAAATTTCCTTCTATACTGTTTCCAAAATAGGAATTATAAGTATCTCTAATCTGTGAGAATGGATTGATAATTTCATTACCAAATAAGCCCCCTAAATCTTCTTGATTCAAGGTAAATAGTGGTGAATAACTAATTGCATTAAAAAGTACAGAACCCAAGCCAGATTCATTGATGGTTCTTCTGCTGTTTGCAAAATAGTTAAGGTTTAATGTGGTTGTTAATTTCTCAGAAATATCAATGCCAAGACTTAGCTTTACATTGTCTCTAACAAAATTAGATTTGTCACTTGCAATGATTCCTTCTTGATCTAGGTGTGAAGCGCCTAAATAATAAGTTACATTGTCCGTACCACCAGAAAGACTAATGTTGTGATTAGTAATGTTTGCTGTATCAAAAAGATTATCCTGCCAATCAGTATTGCTGCCTAAATTATTTAAATTTGGAAAAGGAAGCGATTCTCCATTGGCAGCATAACTTTCATTCAATAGAGCGGCATACTCCACATTATTTAGTAGTGATAATTGCTTGGAGGTTTCTTGAACCCCTGCATAAACATTATATGAAACTTTTGGTGCAGTGTTTTTAGAACCCTTTTTGGTGGTTACCAGAATGACCCCATTGGCACCTTCTATTCCATAAATGGCTGCCTGTGCATCTTTTAGAACAGTCAGAGACTCAATGTCGTCTGGGTTGATACTATTCATGGAGGCGATGTATCCGTCTACAACTACCAGTGGATCGTTGTCGGAATTACTGCTAACACCACGAATGAGAATACGAAATCCACTCCCTGGGGAACCAGAAGACGAAGTCACGGAAACTCCAGAGGCACGTCCTTGAAGGGCTTGAGATACATCCAAAGGTTTCAATTTCTCAATGGTTTCGGACTTTACCATAGAAACGGATCCTGTCAGATCTTTTTTGCTTTTAGAGCCGTAACCAATTAGAACGACCTCGTCTAAAGCTTCACTATCTTCTTTTAGAAGAATTTCCATATTTGTAGAGGCCACTAATTCTTGTGTTTCAAAACCTAGATAAGTCAATACTAAGACTGATCTTGGAGATACATTTGATAATGTGAAATTTCCATCAAAATCTGATACAGTACCGTTGGACGAGTTCTTGACAACAATATTAACGCCTGGAAGCGGCATGTTGTCAACGCTAGACTTGACTGTTCCTGAAGCTGAAAACGTTTGCGAAAAAAGAAATGGAGCAGCCAAAAAAGTTAGCAAAAATGAATAAATTATTCTTTTCATAAAATTTGGTTTGTTTGATTTTTGTTAAAAATATCATAACAAATTGTGTAATCAAAAATTAAAACGCTACAATTTGTATACATTGGGCTGTAAATAATTTCCAACAATATAATATTAAGTTTAAATAAGAAGAAATATAGGTATCTCAAATATACCACTTGAAAAATAAAACAAACTATAGATTGCAGATAATGTTGAGGAAGTGTATAGGTTTCATTAGAGTTTGTAGAAGATTAAAGCCCCAAAATATAATCAGTTAAGCTAGATTTTGGAGTTAAATCCATCTTTTTACGCAATCGATATCGCTTGACCTCTACACTTCTTGGAGAAATATTTAAAAGAGGGGCTATTTCTTTTGAGGCTAAATTTAAACGTAAATAGGCACATAGTTTTAAATCGTTAGGGGTCAGAGTTGGGTGCTTTTCTTTCACTAGTTTTAAAAAGTCTTTATCCGCATTATCAAAAGCTTCTTTAAAAAGTTTCCAATCATCAGTATTGTTTAAATTATTATCAATAATTTTAATGACTTTGAGAATTCCATTTGGGGTGTTTTGTTCTTGAATAGCTTTTTTAATTGTACTTAAGAATTCATTTTTCTTAATTAAACTCATGGTTGAAATTGCGAGCTCTCGGTTTTTACTATTGATAGCAATCTCTAATTTTTCATTTTTCAGCTGCATTAGCTTTTGACTGTTCTCCAACTCATTTAGGGCCATTTCTTTTTGAGACTTCAGAAGTAAAGTTTTTTGTTGGTTTTTATAATAGCGCTTATAGATATTATGTACCAGAACTGACATAATTAAAAGTAAAATAGTATATATGGTAATAGCAGGAATTGACAAAAACCAAGGCCGATGGATTACCACAGAGAAAGAGGCTTCATTAATCGTTTCTGTGTTGCCCACCTTTCCTTTAACCTTGAAAACATAACTTCCAAAGGGTAAATTCTCAAAAATTTGAGACGTTGCAGATGACCAACTTGACCAACCTTGAGACCATCCTTCAAGTTTGTAAGAATAATTGGCCTCTACAATATTACCATATTGAGGTACACTATATTCAAAGTATAGATTGTTATTTTTATAATTTAATAGCGCATCTATGTTCAAATTTAATGCTTTTTTTGATCCGTTTTTTGGATTTGCCATTGCCAAATTAATTTCAATCCTTTGAAGGTTATCCAACTTAGGTAAATCATCTCTAAGGATAAAGTAGCCATTGGACGAACCTAAAAGAAATTCATTTTTACTAATTCTAGTCAAGTTTTCAAAACCCATAACTACATTTCTAAAATTTGAATATACAATTGGAATTCGCTCAATCTTTGGCTTGTTACTTATCACTCCTGGGGACATAATTAGAATATTATTTCCGTTAAAACACCATTTCATATCTTTAGTTGAATTGATGTCTAAAAGTGTTGTAGTAGCACTGAAATCATTAAATATTTCGGGAATTAAATCGCCTGATTTTTGCAATGTGTTAGCGCTTTTTTCTAGGATATAAACACCATTAGAGGAGGTGTAGTAGTAATCATCTAAAAAGTTTATAAAATTAGAACCACTGCCATTATCAATATCTTCAACCAATACGTAGTCTTTTAGATGGCCAAAATCCTGGGTCATTTCTAGCTTAAAAAGCCCCCTAAGTTCATGATTGACAAATATTGTTGTGTTAATAATTTGAAAAAAACGACTAGAGATATCAAATCCACTAATCTTATGACTATAACGCCATTCACCAGATGATTTTTTAAGGATATGTAGACCTTTATAATTACCTTGTAAAATCAAGTTTGAGTTCTTTATTTTTTTAAAATCCCAACTGCCATCGGCGTCCAATATTTCAGATTTAATCCTTTCATTTTTAACAATAAATGTACCTTTATTATGCCCACAAAAAAGTACCTCATCAATTACTTTAAGAGTCCAAACTTGGCCACTAGTGCCCTCAACGAAATCAAAGGGACCATCAAGGCCTCTTGGCTTTACAAACAATCCTTGGTTGGTTCCTAGGTATAAATTATTCTTGTGAACTATGGATGCGTAAACAGTTCCTATTTGTCCAGTAGCATCTTTATAGACCCTAAATTTTGAGGATAAGTTTACATGACTAATTCCGATGTCTAAGCCAAGCCATAAGTTGTTTTTTTGGTCCTGAAAAATAGATAAGATGGTATTGTTTGTTAAACCTTTTTCGAAATCAATTTTATATTTTATACTTCCGTCTGGTTTTACATGAATGATTCCGTTTGAAATGGTACCCAATATAAGACTGGAGTCATCTAATTGTAAACTGCTATAAATCGCCAACTTGGACAAATCAATATCTGGGCTTAATTCCCATTGCTTTAAAAAATTGTTTTCAAAATATAAAATGCCATTGTTGCGAGTAATAAACATGTGCTTATCATCAAGTTTAGAAATGCCAACAATCTTAGAAGACAAAAGCTTAGGAGATTTACTAAGCAAAACTACTTCACCATTTACAATTTTGTAAACTCCTCTATTTTTTTCTGCAAAGTAAACAGTGTCATCAATATAAAACGTATTCCAAATTTCCCCCTCAGACTCAATTATTTTAAAACTGTTATTAATTAAATTTATTAAATAAATTCTTGAGAGTGATTGAAAAAGAATCGAGTTGTCTATAACTTCTATATTCCAAAATTGTTCTTCTTGTTGTATGTCGATTCCTAGTTTGTCTGGGATAGATTCATACTCAAGTATACCAAACTTGTTTTTTTTCCAAACACCAAAATCCATATAGCTACCAGAGTAAACATTATTACCAATAGCTTTCACAGAGCGAACAATAGAATTATTGATTTGATTATCAGGAATTGGATATAGGACCCATTTAGAGCCATTGAACTCCAAGAGTCCAGAATTGTTAGCAAAATACATCAACTGATTGTCTGTTTGAGTAATATCCCAGTTTTGATTTTCGGCAGCATAATTTTCTGGTGTAAAGGACATCACAGCCGGATGCTCTTGTGCAAAAACCGAGAGATTAAAAACAAAGACAAATAAAAATTGAAAAGTTTTCATAGTTTAACTGCTTAATCTTACTTAAGTGGCTATTAATCAGATAATAAATTGAAAATTTAAAGAATTATATTGAACATTTAAGCTTATTAATGACTTTAAACACGTTGCAAAATACATTTTTTTAATTTATTTAACCACAACAAGCAAAAAACACTACCCATACAGTATGTAGTTTTCAAGTCTACCAAATTGTATGGCTAAAATTTATTTCTAATAAAATAGAATTGTGATTGTAAAGTTGAAACTAAATTACATAATCTGAAACCTCAACAATGGAATTACAAATGTTATAAGATAATCTTGGTGGTATTAATTTTTTACAGGACTTTACAGCTATCAAATTATATTTCATAATTTTCAAATTTTACTATTATATTTGTAAGCTAAAATAAGCTATTAAGGTGCAAAAATTATTTTTCAAAATTTATGAATCGTAATATAAAAAACTTTGTGAAAATCTTCGTTTTAGGATCATTTTTAGGGTTTTCACAGCAAGATACTGGAAATTGGTTAATGTATTTCGGCACCAATAAAATAAGCGAAAAATTCAGTATTCATTCAGAAGCACAATACAGAAACCACACAATTAGCCCTACAAATATTGAACAGCTATTGCTTAGAACAGGTATCAATTACCATTTTAATCCAACGGCCTCTGTAACTTTTGGTTATGCACACATTGGAAACCATATTTATGATTCCGATAAAAAAAGTCCTGAGACTGAAGAGCACCGAGTTTGGCAACAATTTTTATCTACCAACAGCTTGGGGCGTTTAAAATTAGAGCACCGTTATCGTCTCGAAGAGCGGTTTATAGAAACAGATTTTAAAATTCGGTTTCGCTACAGATTAATGCTTTTTGTACCCCTCAATGGTCCAAAAATAGAAACAGGTATAATATATTTGGGTGTCTACGACGAAATTTTCATTAATGACAAACGCAACTTTTTTGACAGGAATCGACTCTACGGAGGCCTAGGCTACCAGTACTCTGACAACCTTCATTTTCAAGTAGGGGTATTGAGACAAGAAGTTCAAACAACATCGAAAACTTTTTTACAATTTGGATTTATTTTCAATACGGATTTAAGAACTGATAAAAACAAAAATTTACAAAAACAAAAATTGAATTAAAAAAAATAAAAATAAATACATAATCCTTAAATTAAACTTACAATGATTACAAAAGACCAAGTATTAGAAGCTCAGGAAAAATGGGGAAATGGTGTCGTTAGCATAGGAGCATTAAAAGAAAAAAGGGCAGAATGCGAAGCCTTTGCTAGTGAATTTCTAGACGCGCGTTATGCCTTTGACAACAACATTGTTTTATTTAAACCCACCAAGTGTGAATTGGAACAATTTAGACCATCAAAAGCGGAAGCATTATCCTATTTCATAGCAGGTGATGACAGAGCTTGTACTGAAGACAAAGGGTTTGCAATTCAGCCCTGGACAAAAGTACGCTTTGAAAACACAGGGATAATCCTTGAGGAAAAAAGAGCTATTGCGATGGGAAATTATTTTTTCACTGATTTAAACGGTAACGAGGCTAAGGTAGAATACACATTTGGCTACCAATTGCAAGGAGAAGAGTTAAAAATTGATTTACACCACTCATCATTCCCTTACAGCCATTAGATCATTTTGGGGGTTTAAAACAAAAATAATTTTAAAACTACAGGACTTTTAAGTGCTGTTGCTCAGCTATAAATTGGAGTGCTAAATCCCCTAAACTATTTCCATTTTGACTGTAATTCCACGGCCCATGTCCTTTTCCTTCAAGCGGGTAAAGAACATGCACTCCCCCCGTATCTTTATAAATAGCTGCCAAGGCTTCAGCTTTTTCATAAGTTACAATAAAGTCATTAGTACCATGGGCTGTAAATAATGATGGATTATTTTTGTTATACAATTGTTTATTTTTAAGAACATTAATGGCATCTACACATTCTTTTCCACCCCAAAAATTCAGAACTGTTTTCACGTCAAATATTTCATTTAAGTTTGTAGTCAAAAGTGTAGGGTCTTGATCAACTGTTAATTCATCTCTGTAATCATCATTTTCAGTTAATCCAATGCCAACGGCTGAAAAAGCACCCGCAGAGCCACCGCCAACTGTTATGTAATCTGTATTAATTCCGTATTCCGTTCTGTTTGCTATTACCCAACGTAGAGCTGCCTTGGCATCTCTTAAAGCAGGGTATACAGCTTTGTTTTGCATTCTTCTTTTAGAAGAAATGGTTTGTTTGTCAACATATGCCCCCCATTCGTCGGGTACGCTCCCAAAGTGTTTTAAAAGTCGGTAATTAATATTAAATACAACCCAACCTCTGGTAGCAAAAAAATTTGACATTGCAATAAATGGTGGCTTCTCTTTACTGCCACCTCTAAATCCTCCACCATGAATTAAGACCACAATGGGACGGTTTGAAAAGACGTTTTCGGGGGTATATACATCTAATTTTAAAGGAATTTTCTTGGGATTTTCTAAGTTAAACGAATCGTGGCTCAAGCCATACCCATAAATAACATCACGTTGTACATTGACTTCATAAGTTGGCTTGTAAAACACTTTAGAAACCTTTTCGGTTGAGTTCGAAACTGCATCGCCATCAGAATAAAAGGCTAGAGGTAGTGGGATAAGAAATAATATGAATTGAACTATTCTGTACACAGTCATGTTTAATTTAATTTTAAAGTCAATACTAAAATAATCATCTAAAAACAGCACAATTTTCTTGGCAACCAAATGATGACGTAAATGTAATAAAAATATGGAAGTGCATAGGTAGGCGTAAAGCAGTCACGAAGTTTGAATAATACAATTAGAATTTTAATTTGTTTACATTTATCGTATAAATAATTTGATTATGAAAAAACTTTGCCTTCTTTTCGTTTTAATGTTATCGAGCTGTAAAGGAATCGTGCTCGATCAGCCCCCAGAGAAACCAAATGTATTGTTGTTTTATGTAGATGATTTGCGTCCTGAACTGGCCAGTTATGGGGCAGCGCATATACAATCTCCTCATATTGATGCACTGGCAGAGAAGGGCGTCAAATTCACTAATGCCTATTGTAATGTACCCGTTTGTGGCGCCTCTCGCGCTAGTATGTTGACAGGAATGTTGCCTACAAAAAATCGGTTTTTAGATTATAAAACCTTTGTTGAAAGGGAAACACCAGAGGCCATTACCCTGCCGCAATTGTTTAAAAACAATGGCTATACAACCATTTCTAATGGAAAAATTTACCATCATTTAGACGATAGAGAAAGCGACTGGGATGAAGTTTGGCGACCTTACGCTTTTGATGTCAATGACAGCGGCTTGGCGCCAACTGATTATTGGCAATCCTTGTGGAAAGATTATCAGAATCCTGATAACCGCAGGCACTACAAAGCAACGGACAGGGGGCCTGCTTATGAAAGTGCAGCCGTTTCCGACAGTACTTACATTGACGGTTTGCTAACCGAAAAGTTGATTAGAGACCTCAGGCAACTAAAAAAGAATCAAAAGCCATTTTTTCTAACTGCGGGTTTTATCAATCCACACTTACCTTTTAATGCCCCTAAAAAGTATTGGGATTTATACGATAGAAAAAAAATTAAACAACCAGAAAATTATAATTACATCCCAAAAAATGCTCCAGAAATAAGCATTAGCAACTGGGCTGAAATGCGCAGCTATTCTAACATCCCAAAACAAGGACAGGTCTCGGACAGTTTGGCCATTGATTTGATACACGGGTATTATGCCACCGTGTCTTATACGGATGCACTGATTGGAAAAATCCTAAAGGAGTTAGAGGCTCAAAAGCTATCTGAAAACACCCTTGTGATCTTGGTTTCAGACCATGGATACAACTTACAAGAACATACACAGTGGACTAAGTTTACAAATTACAACACTGCCACCCAAGTGCCGCTTATCATTTATAATCCATTGTCAAAAAGCAATGGAACAACAGCTGCATTAACATCCTTGATAGATATTTATCCAACATTGGTTGAACTATGCGGGCTAAAAGCACCCAAAAATCAACTGGACGGCACCAGCTTGGTGCCTATTTTAAAAAATCCAAAACTGGAGGGGAGAAAACATGTATTTATTAAAAGAACAAATGGGTATACACTGAAAACAAAGGCCTTTAGTTATACAGAATTTATAAGATCTACTGACAACTCCATACTGGACAAAATGCTTTACGACCATAGGGAAAACAAAGTTGAAAATATAAATATTGTCTACAACAAAGATTTTCAAAGCATTGCTACTCAAATGAGCCAAATACTGCACTCTGCGTATCAGAAAAATATTCAGGGAGAATGATTAAAAGCCATTCTCTAAAAAGTGGCCTTGTTTTCTCTTTTGGATAAAAAAATGATGGTCACACCGCAGAGCAACATTAAGCATGCAGGGAAAAACTTATGGGCCTCATCTGAAACCTTGAAGTGCATAGCCACTGCACCAACCATAAGCAACGTTATAATGGATGCACAAGGGATAATAAACTTTTTATAAAATAAACCCAACAATAAACCCAAAGCTGCTACAATTTTTAAGCCTCCAATGAAATATAAAAAAGGCTTGTCAAATCCATAAACAATAAACTCCTCAAGCATATTAGTAGCATTCCCGCCACGATAGATAGTAGCTTTGTTAAACCTCAACAACCATACATTTAGCACGACAATAGAGACGAATAGTATTAAAATTTGTTTTAAATATCTCATTTTTTATTTTTTAAAGTGTTAGTGAAAATATATAAATTTACTACCAAATAAACAAATGCTGGGGCAGACTCTGAAATACCATCACGAATATATATTCGTGTAGCTAGTGCACCCGCCATGATAAAAGCCAAAACAAAAGAGGATAGCAACCTTAATTTATAATATTTCAAGCCGATTAAGAGGCAAATACTAAAGGCTATTTGAGCCCCCCCAATTAGCAATCTAAAATCCTCAAATCCGTAACGAATAAATTCTGTTTTATAAAAGGGAACGGTAATAGATAAAATACCATATAATAAGTGAGAGGCGCCAGAAAATAAAATGGTTAATTTCTTAATTTGCTTCAAAAGTTACATTATTTGATTGTTTTATAGTATAATCAAATCTACAGATATTTTTATTTTTTAAAAATAAAATTTTATGTTAATGTTATACAAAAATGTGTTTTCAATTATCATACAATTAAAATGGAACACAAATTAATTAATTCAAGTTGGTATGAGAATTAAATTATGAGATATGAAAAATAATAAATCAAATTTCATATTTAACACATAACCATGAAAATAGAATTAATAGAGAAATATATCTTATAATTTTAGTAATTTGTGGAATATTTGGATAAATTTTGAAACTTTAAGGATTGAAGTCAGTTTTTACTTTTTTAACTTCATTTGGATTATGTTTAATTCTTAATTTATTGTATAGACCGACAACTGACAACTTAGATTGGAGTTTTGTTAGTGCGCATCAACAAACAACTATTGACTTAGGTGATACAGTAAAATGGACTTGGTCAGGAGGAACGCATAATTTAATTTCATCATCTGGAGTTGAATCATTTAACTCCGTATACGGTAGCACAAAAGGGTATATATTATCTCATACAGTCAATACTATAGGACAAACAAGTTACATTAGCACTCCACATTATAATCAAATGTACGGATCAGTTGTTGTGACTCCTCCAGCCCCGACAGGTGAGTCAGTTCAGCTAATATGCCCGGGAGTTCAAATTCAATCAAGTGACATAGATATTTCATATCAAAGTGGTGCCACCATTAAATGGTATGACTCTATCTCCTCTACAAATCCATTATCATCATCTACATTTTTACCAGTTGGTGATAACACTTATTACATATCACAAACAGTAAATGGTGTTGAGAGCTCTAATAGATTTCAAGTTCGATTATTAATCCCTGATTTATTTCTATCATATGACTCTACAATATGCCCTGGAACATCAACAGTTATAAATTTCAATAATGATGTTGGTTCTGTTCCAGGAGCCATACAAAGTTTTACCTGGTCAACTTCGGAAAGTACGCCCTCAATTTCAGTAACTCCATCTGCTAATCAATCTTTCCCTTCTACATATTTTCTTTCATTTACGTATAACAGTGGTATTTCTGGTCTTGGTAATCTAACATGTGCACTTTCGGCGCAAATATACTCTAGAGACTTAATATCTCCATCTCTTACATCCGCACCAGCTAATGTGACAGTAGAATGCAGTGCTAGTTCAGAACCTTCTACTACAGGAACAGCTGCTGCAACAGACAACTGTGATACAAGTGTTGCAATTACTTATGCTGATACAACAGTAGCTGGTGTAGGAAACAACTCAGTAATAACAAGAGTTTGGACTGCTACAGATGATAACAATAACGCTGCGACATACTCACAAACTATTACAGTGGTTGATACAACAGTACCAACATTCACAACATCACCAGCCAATGTGACTGTAGAATGTAGTGACAGTACTGATCCTTCAGCTACAGGCATAGCTTTGGCAATGGATGCATGTGATACAAGTGAAACAGTAGCTTTCAACGATACTATAGTGGATGGAACAGGAAACAACTCAGTAATTACACGAGTTTGGACAGCAACAGATGATAACAATAACGTTGCGACATACTCACAAATTATTACAGTGGTTGATACAAATGCACCAACATTCACGACCTTACCAGCAAGTGTAACAGTAGAGTGTGATGCTTTAACGACTACAACTGCTTTAGGAATAGCTGTAGCAATTGATAACTGTGATAGTGACGTAACAATAACTTCTGCAGATTCAGTGCTTGCTGGAATAGGAAATAACTCTGTAATTACACGAGTTTGGACTGCTACGGATGACAATAGTAATACAACGACACATGATCAGATTATTACAGTTGTCGATACAATAGCGCCAGTTGCTGATCAGATAACTCTTGCTGATATAACTTCAGAGTGCAGCTTAGATACATTAACAGAACCAACAGCTACAGATAACTGTGAAGGACTAATAAGAGGAGTAACAACTAACTTACCAATTACAACACAAGGAACAACTCAAGTAACTTGGACATATGAAGATGCTAATGGAAACATTAGTACTCAAACGCAGAGTGTAGTTATTTCCGATATAACTGCACCAATATTTACAACCTCACCTGCTGATATTACAGTAGAGTGTGATGCAAGTACATTGCCTGCTGACACCAATGGTCCAGCCGCTGCGACTGATAACTGCGATAATAATGTAACCATTACTTACGCTGATACAACAGTTGCAGGTACAGGAAACAACTCAGTAATCACAAGAGT
>CEVS01113334.1_pt1 | contig 15035 bp, 35 predicted proteins | sample 361571 | NCBI WGS metagenome assembly CEVS01 (sample SAMEA2623850, study PRJEB7988) | marine metagenome | isolation source: saline water (ENVO:00002010), including | reverse complement strand
TGGCATTGGGTGTACACATAATGGCGAAATCAAGCCTGTTATGTATATATAAAAACTCGCATTAGGTATCTACATAATAGGTAATTTGACATTGGCAGAGCTATATGGTAACATTAATTATCGATTAAGGAGACTATGGGAGTTATCAATACGTATCTAGCTTACCGAATAGGTAAAAAAGGGTTAGATGCATACCAAATCGCCAAGAAACACCTGATCTATGAATACCAGAAGAGGGAAGCTTTGCTGGACCTTGGGTGTCACCGGGGTGAAGAATGCGTACTTTGGTTCGCACAGCGTACTATAAGATCATATACCCTCCCGGACGGAACACTATTGCAAGCTGTGAAGGATGATATTGACTGGCATAAAGAGCACAATGTCGATATGTGTCCACCTTATAAGAATTGGCGTGTGAGCAGCACCATTATTGCTGCCATTCTCTTCAAGAAAGGTGATAAACAGGTAAAACGTATAGCTTCACCAGCGTTGAAGACAGTGTGGGAGTCTATAGATCTAGAGTCATACAGCGGATACGATGGGTGCAGCCTGTTAGCGGACCAGATTTTTGAAGAAAGATCTTATAATAAATGCATCGTCCTAGGAAAAGATGGGTTCAGGGCAGCCTTTCTACGTGCTGCGGAAGCTGAAGAAGGAGAGTCCCTTGAGCTGGAGATGCAAGACTATGAGATCAACGTACCCGGATTGGGTAGATGAATAATGAAAATCGGATTAGGTGTACTAATAATGACTCGGATTGAAAATGTCCTATAATGATCTGTTTTTGAAATTTGTGTAGAGAGAATCCCAAAGCAGCTGCTCCGGGATCCTTTCTATATCATAATGGAGGTACATTATGTTATGTTCTTGTAAGTATCTGATAAATCTCTGAGCTCTGGGCAGCAAGCCATATGTTCCTTTGCCCCTTCTTCTGTCCAAATCCACTCGTAGTCTCTGATGTGGTCGTGAGTCTTCTTACAGCAATCTTCACAGCATTCAGGAAGCTCCGCATCACAGCAACAGCCAAAATCAGCTACGATATCACCTTCTACACCTGTCCAAGGGACAGCACAGACGTAGTATTCCATTCTGTTAATGTTCCAGACTCCAGCAAGAAGATAATCGTGATTGTCTTCATTAAGCATTGTCCACACATAGTTATGGTCCAGACTACGTAGATACTCAGCGTCTTTTTCGTCCCAGACATCAAACCATCCGTAAAGCTTATTACCATCTTTGTCTACATAGTTATGACTCTCATTAACTGTATTAATAATGGGCTTATAATTATCCTCCCATTGCTGAGGTGTAATTTCTTTGTTTGCCATTATATCTCCCTAACTTCTACTTCAATATGAACAGTATCAGTTTTTTTTGCGTCACCGTCTGCCCACAATAATTTTGCTTCATAGTCATCTTCTGCTTCAACTTCGTAATTGATAATAACTTGTTCCTCTATAAGAAATTTAGCCATTACTCTTCCTCACCATCAGGAAATGCTAGGTTCGGTTCTTCTTTAAGAGTTTCATAGTGTAGATACGTATCGTATGTGTTTCCATCCTGCCATAGCTCTTCTATAACATCGCTGTCATCTATTTCACCGTTTTGAGCATCTTCTAAACTTTCTGCAAAGACTGCTACCAACCTTCTGCCTTTCACTTCTTCTTTGTAAGATTCTTCCATAGTGTACCAAGGCATTACTCTTCCTCCTCTAATCTTTTGCTTATCTCCGGGATATCTTTTTCACTGATGTAATCCCACATAATATCTATGAGTTTTTGCAACCCATCTCTTTCTTTTAATATTTTTTCAAACATCATTGTTCCTCCATTAATTGATGTATCCATTATATAGTCTTTAGGTGCTAATGACAAATTGGCATTCAAAATTTCTAATAATGACACCGATCTCCATCTCATTCTTCTTCCAAATGCTCTAACCATTCGCTTGGTTGCATACTTAATACAAATTCTTCCGCATCATCTTCATCTCTAGCATTAAACGAAACGGATACTGTATATACCTTATCCACTATCCTTCACTCGCATTACGTATCTGTCTAATGGCTTCTTCTAGACCGAGAACAAATCCATAATGGTAAGCTCCGTTCAGGTATGGGTCAAAGTCCCATTTCCTGAAACCTTCAATGCAGTCGTTGCCATCTTCTGGTTCGTTTCTAAAATCATCCTTGTCCCAATATCCTTCTTTGTAGTACTCCCAAACTTCGTCAGTGTGTTCGTTAAGTATACTCTCAAGGATCTCGACAGCTTTATCTTTATTCACAGCAATCACATCTTTCAGACGCTACCGGTCTCACATCAGGGTCAATCATCATTGATGAGTTCTCCATATCAAAGATAACTACATTCTTTTCGTGTCTGATACACCATACCTGTATATCACCATTTTGTAATATACCTACTTCATTATGTGCATACTCTCTGGGTGATGTTTCCGGTGGAAGCTCACTGATGCATAACGAGCAATGCATAAAACGATATATATAATTATCATACATATGGTCTCCAGTGCACTCTAATTCTTCTTCAATTTCCATAATCCTCCAATTATTGATGTACTCAGCTTAGCAGGTATAAATAAGAATGCAAATTTCGGATTAGCAGATCCAGTAATGGCTACATAACTTCGGATTAGGTATAGTAGTAATGAGGTCATCATTGGGCGGGTAGCAACCAATGATGAGTCTCGGTCCTTAACGGGCTATAAAGAATACAAGTAACAATTCACAATGTACCAAGTTTGTGAAGGTTCACAGCACAAGCTAAGAAGCTTGTGAAAAAATCCAGATGGTAAACCTGTCTACACAACGACTCACTATGTATAAGTTTTCCCAGCCGAAATGTATGAACTCCCAGCATCTGACCAGTATCTCGGGCGTGAACCAGAGCTCACTACACAACAGTCCGTTATGTATATATTGCAGGGAGGGGTTCAAGGATGCAGCCCCAATACACAACGGTTCATTATGTATATGATCGGCTGCTACCCCTGCAGCTGATCTTTTTCAGGGTACAAAGGTCAATGTTTATAGGCTTTTTGAAGCAAAATAACGGGACGTCCCTGACCCTTATCTTATACACAATGGTTCATTATGTAGAAGTTTTCCCAGCCGTAGTGTACAGCGTTGAGATCTCAGGTGCATCTGGATCTTCGGTTCTACATAACGGCTCGTTATGTATATGACCAGACGGATCTTTAAAAAAAACCCGAAGCGTTAACTCCGGGTCTTTTCACTTACTGTGCAATCAATTAGCTATCTTAGGTTGAAATCTTTCTTGGTTTAGGCTGTTTTATCATCCATTTTAAAATCTTAATAATCATACTCGCGGACCATCCCATTTGGTCGCTTCAAACTCTGTTGGGTCTATGAACCCTACGTAGCCTCCACCATTAAGTTCAGCGTCTTGAGAAATGCATAATGCTAACTCATCTCCGTGCTCAGTGGTAATACGTCTACCATCCTTTTCTACTTGCAGTACTAAGAAATCACAGATATCACCATTTACATATCCGTACCCGGTGATTGTGAGTCCTAGTAACAGGTCAAGCTCTCCTTTAGCGTTATGAGGATTTGCATCCTCCCATTCTAATAATTTCATAATGTATCCTCCTGTTGACTGCGGAAAGAACTTGGAGCGGAAGCGGGCTATACTCCAAGGTTTTGTCTAAGTACCTGCACCGCCTACTCTTAGCTCTACCTTTCCTTGCGGACCAATTGACCAGTCTCTTAACAGTTCCGTGTACACTTAACGGGCAAGCCCGTGGTATCCTCCTACAGTTGCCTGTAGTCCAAAGTGTCTGAGGTGTCCGTGAATTACTCCTCAATCAATTGGCTTACTTAAGCTTACATCATCGTTATGGCAATGTCAAATCGGCATTCGGATTAAATCATAATGTAATGTGTAGTGTCACACTTGCATATTGCTATGCAAAGTGTGAGTGCGAGATCTTAATTATATTCCTAAAGAAAAAGCCCTCTTACGAGGGCTTTTCTCCGTATCATATACAACAAAGGTTGTAATTATATATGAAAATCTACTGCTACTGCTACCCATTTGCAAACGCCATTGTCATCTACATCTTGTAGCAATTCATCAATTCTACTATCAATAAGTTTATCCCACTCATTTTCAATAAACTCTTTGTCATCATCTTTTTCTCCGTCTTTTTCAGACATACCAAACCAACCCATACGGCTTTCGTGTTCCCAACCATACTTATCGGTTATGAGTGCTAACATACCATACTTCCTAATTTCAACTTTCTCATCAAGTAATTCCTCTGTGGTGTAATACTCATCAGCAACACGCTTGTCATCTTCTAAAATAAATTCCCCAAACTCATCTTTTTTCCAAGACTTTACAAGTTTATTATCTAAGTTTCTATTTTCAATATCCTCATCTTTTAAACCAACAGTTGCAAACCAATCAAGAGTATGTAATCTCTCAATCATTTTTGTACCTTTGAGTAAAGATATATCCTCTAAGACATTAACTGCACTATCTTGTGCAAAATAATTGTCCCAACGACCACCGACTTCATACCAATCGTAATATCCCTCATCATTGTAAAGGTAATGGTCAAACACTTGGTATTCATCATTGATTTCATAATCCTCAGTATTAACTAATAATTCCTCAAAAAGTTTTCTATGACTTTTTATATTCATATCAAACATTTCTTCTTCGTATGAGGGATTAAATAATCTATGTAATTTAAACAATGGTTTTAGTTCCTCATCTATCTCTGCAAGAGTAGGTGTTGAACTTTCTTTTGTTTCATTATCCCAAACTGTACTATTCTCTTTCCATTTTCTTCGTTGTTCTAAATGTATTGCACTAACTTCAGATAACTTAATATAATTTTTATTCATATATGCTTGTAAGTAATCAGTTGCTAATTGATTTATTTCAGGGGTTATATCACAATATTCATCATCTTGTTCATTGTAAGGTGCTAATAGTTCAGTTAAATAACTACTATAAACTGCCTCTCCCATAGAAAACATATTCTCTAAATTTTGTTCTTTTTTAGAATAGTCCTCATTGACTTCGTAATCATCATCTCTCGGAATAAATGCTACTCCTACAAAATGGCTCATAATATACCTCTTTCTTTTTTGATTGCTCATACCATATTAGCAACTTGGATTAGAAATGCAAGTAATGAGTGTAGCACTTGGGCTCGAGAGCCTCACGTGCTAAGTCCGGATTCGTTAAGGAGCATAGCTTACACAAGTATAAAGCCATTATGTATGAGGGTTTTAGATCACATTTACAGCATAAAAAAACCCTCTCTAACGAGAGGGTTTAGTTTTCACAAATCAACAAAGGAGATGATTTATGGTGAAATCCAATCGGGTGGCGTTTCGTCATCTATGTCATTAAGTATGTGTTTAGCCATTTCCCCGTCTGTAATTCTGTCTCCTATTGCTAGTTGTATGTAATTTAGAAACTTAGGTGTAACCTCAAATGTAGCTACTTCATCACCATTAAAGTCTAACTTCATATAAAACGGAATAACTTCATCTTGTTGTTCATACTCGTTATCAATGTCTATCTCTGTGTACAAACAAAGTCCGTAGGTTCCCCACTTATTGAGCTTCTCGCTCTTGCCTCTAAAATAAAATGTTTCATCATCTTTCATAAAGTGTACACCCTGTCGCTTTAACAAAGAAATGGTTTCTTTATGTAAAGGTAATTTAATCAGTTCCATTGTTTGTACTCTCTATAACTCTTGCATATAAATATGCAGACTTATCTTTTTTTGATTGTGAAGTTCTAAAATCAATTTTCATCTCTCCACTCATTTTAGTTTTAAAGTATCTAGCTGATGATTGATAACCTGCACACTTACGCATATAATGTTCATCATCAACAACACTAGCCATTTCAAACCATTGATTAGGATTTTCTTTTAATCTCTTTAGATTTTCGTCAGAGAAGTTTTGACTACCTCTACCTCTCTTCTCAAAAGCCATTACAGTTTCTTTGTCTACAGGTTTCATATTGATAATCCCTCTTTTCTTGCGTTAGCTTTATTTATTTGATGAAGTATACACTCAACCAACAACTTTTGATTTGTGTACAATTTATCATCATAACCTACTTCGTTGAGTGTCCAACCTATGATGTTAACTAACTCGCTATGAGTTAAGTCTATGCACATTTCTGTTAGGTCGTACTCTCCTAAGATGTTTTGATTTGCGTCATTTAACAACTCATCAATATCTTTTTGTTCCATAATTTTCTCCTTAATTAACTGTATATACTACATTAGCACTTATTCGTTCTTATGCAAATTATCTCTCCTAATTAATTCCTCAATATATTCTGCTTGATTAATAAAAAAATCAAATCTATTCTCAAGATCAATTAATAAATGTTCTTTTTGTCTTTTAAGTTCTTTAATAAAGTATGTAAGTTCTTTATCTCTTTGTTCCTCGTTATATCTCATACTTATACTTATAGGGGAAAAGTTTTTTATATTTATGATATTTCGGATTAAATTTATAATTAATGGCTGACACTTGGACCGGCACGGTTCAAGTGTCAATCCTAAATCGTTATGTGTATTCTTTACTTCAAGAAGTTTTTAACTCTTATTTCTATTCCTGCGTCTATTTTTCTCCACATATCGTCTACTTGATTTGAATACCAATCTTTTTTATTTTTTCTTTTAAGAATTTTTCTCAACATTATTTCTCCTCATCAATTTCATTCTTGACATAACAACTAAGTCATTACAATCATCACAGACTTCTCCTAAGACTAAAGGTAGTCCGTTATTACCATACTCAAACTCATTATGACAATAAGGTATTCTACATTCAGTTAGCATAGTCATCACAAGTTTCCTCATAGCAACATTTACTTTGATCATTTAACATTACACAACAACACTTGTAAGTATCTCCTATATTACAATGTGTAATTACATCTCCAACCATAAAACTCATTATCTTAAACCTTTCTCGATAGCAACATCTATACAATGTTCTCTAGGATTTTCCCATTCTCCCTCTGACTCAAAGTCATACTCTCTGACGAAGTACATAGTTTCTCCCATAGGCGAATCGTGGTGGCTCATCTGTACTTCAAAGATACCTTTCTCCACATTTGTAAAGTCAATAACAATATTCATTTCGGTATCATAACAAAACAATATCTCTTTTAGAGTTTCTCCGTTAAGTCCATAAATACCAGTATTACTAGCTGACTTGTTCCAACCTGTGTAACCACCTGCTGAAAAATACTCCCAACCTAATCCATTAAGTTCTGAAGCTATTTCATTTATTTCTCCTATGATAAAATCCCATTCAACTTCAAAGTCAATGGTGTCATCATAAGAATAGTTAGCGTAAGCTAAGTCTTTTATCTGCGTATACATAATTATCTCCTCTAATTGATACTCTATTATATATAGCATATATCATATATGCAAATCTCGGATTAAAAATATACATAATGGAAGGTGCTACTTGATCACTTGCGTGGCAAGTAGCATAGCCGAAACTGATCCCTGTTAAAAAAAAACAAGCTAGGATTTTTCCTAGCTTGTAAAAGTTGTAGTAGGTCTATATATTTAAACTGAAATCAATTCTTTTTTTATATAACTAAATGCTTTATCTGTAATTGGGTGTATGCGACCATTAACAGAAGTTTTGGCTTGTCTTTCAAACCTATCATTTGTACCTCTGATTTCTGCTGACCATAACTCCCAATCATTAACTGCGTTGAGCATTCCCCAAGCATTATTAACAACAGAGTAGCTATCGGCTTTTTCAAAATTTTCTACAATTTTGTTATGAGCCAATTTAACTTTAGTTATAGCACCCTCATTTAAAATGTTGCCCTCAATATCTGTTCTCTCATCAACGATAGGATAAACGACATCAAGCATTTTTTTAAGGTCATCAACATTAGCATTTACTTCAACAAGTTTATTTAATTCTTTTCCAAACTCATCATAGTATTTATACCCAATCTCTAAAGATTGCTTTGCTTGTATAACTTTACTGTGTGCGTTGAATGTGTGCTTAAAGCTAAAGCTTGAAACACTATTAGCAACTGCTAACTGTAAAGTATTAGAGCAAGTAATTCTTGTAGGTGTAGTTATTGCTTTGATACTTGTAGAGCCATTGTGAGAATTGATAACTGTAAAATAAGGTACAACCTTATCATCTCCAATTACAATGTCATCTCCTAAAGCCAAAGTAACATAAACAATAGCACCATTGGAAAATGTACCTGCGTTTTTATACCTAGCCCCAAAATCATCAATTACATTATCCATAAAACCAAATACATCTGTATTTTGAAATGGTACATAACGATTACCTACTGCTTTAAATGGATACATAGTATCCATACGCATAGGGATTTGATTATGAGCAACTTCAACAAATTCGCCATTAGGCAACTTTGCATAAGTAGGCATTAACTCAACTCTCCAATCAAGATTTGCACTTTCAATACATTCACGAGAAGTTAACAACCCCTCTGTGTTTGTACCCATAGCTGAAAAAGGATTATCGCGTACGATAGCCTGTTCAACTCCTGTAAAAGTACTTCTGTTTTCTAACATAATTTTCTCCTAATCTTATAGACCTACTACAAGATTAATTGATTACTTAAGCACATTATAACTGCATATCCAAACTATGCAACTTCGCATTAAAAATATAAGTAATGGGGTATCACTTGTTCGCGTAGCGATCAAGTGATAAGTCGGGCTTTGAATAGCATTTGATACTTGCAATCATTAGGAATACTGCTAATCTGAAGTATGCAATCAAACAAAGGACATTATGCTTATAACAAAAAAAAGTAAATTGGTTGGCGAGTATATTTATATGCTTGGACAATTTATTAATCAATTAAAATCCTATGGGGATTTTGATTTGGCTCAAGTTGTTAGAACTGAAAGACTTTCGGTTTTACATAACTTGGATAATCCATACAGATTTTCTAACTTCTTAGAGAGTTGGGAAAGTTGGGGTTGCCCTCAAACTGATGATGAAAATTTTATATATTTTCGTAATCTTTTTATTGGGTATGATGACTACCTAAATATGCAAGAGGATTTGTACAGAGAGGGGTTAGCTCTAAATGGATAGAATTGAGGAATTTTTAGAAGTAGTAAATAAATTTGAAGTGTTTGCCGAATTTAAAAAATTCTTTGGCGAGGTTTATCCTGTAGGCGAATATTTCGCAATAGATACTTCATCTATGTTAAAAGCTATTGCTTGGGAAAGTGAAAGTCTATATATCATTTTTCAAAACGATAGCGAATACATTTATTATGATGTACCTTTTGATGTTTTCTTACTAGGTGCTTTTACAGAGTGGGTAGTAGAATTTGAAAAAAATCAAGAGAGGGATTTTCCTTTACCCGAAATAAAAGTTAGTGGTTGGTTTCACGACATTGTAAAAGATGAGTGGAACTATACAAGATTAAAGTAGTAGCAAAAACTTAGCCCTTTGTTGTAGCTACTAGCGATAAAGCCCCATTAAGTTGGGGCTTTGTTGTGTCAGACTTGATCAGGGACTGATAAAGTCTGAAGTCGAGATCTGTTTTCGGATTGAGAATACCAATAATGAAATGTGTGTGTTGCTTGTCTTGTTGAAAGTCAATTTCGTTCTGGTATAATTAGAGTATCTAACAAAGGAGAACTTATGGGAGATAGAGCAATCGTTGTTCTAAAAAAAGAAGTGATGACTGATGGCGTAACACATACGCTTATTAGTCCTCAAATGTACCTACATTGGAACGGAAGTCCTAACAATGTTTCAACATACATTGATAAACTTGCCGAAACTATGGAGGGTAGGCGTGGCGATTTAAGTTATGCGTTTGCACGACTTGTTGGAATTGCTCACGAGGATATTGAAGGCAATTTGTCTTTAGGTGTTTACTCTAACGATTTTAAAGATGATGACATATATGACAATTTAAGCAGAATATCTCACGGAGATAACGGAGTTTATGTTGTTGATGTTGATGATTATATGATTACAAGATTTTTTGCAACCTATGTTGCAAATGGTCCTGATGATTTTGATTTAGAGGAAACTGAGGAAAGTTGGTATAGCGAATACGCTAGACAATTTGAGTAAACAAAAAAGGGGGGGGAGCAATCCCCCCTTTTTTTGCGTTAGGGGTGGGTAAGACTTGTGCAGGGACTGCTCAAGTCTTAATCTCGGATTGAAATTGTCAATAATGAATGCAAGGTGATCCTTGTGTTAAGGGTGGTCAATTTCATTATGGTATAATTATATTAATCAATTGAAAGGACACTTATGTGTACACAAAATACAGAGGAAATAGATTATGGATATATCAGTGGTATAGTTTCAGACTATACAGCAGATGAATTTAAAGAAATTAGAGATATGCTAACTGTGTTGGCTATGTTGCAATTTAAAACTGCAGGATATACAAATGTCTTTAAGAAAAATCCTAAAGACAATCGTAAACATATGGCTAAAAATGTTAAAGACATTGCAGATGTCTTTGGTATAGAGTTTCGTAAATGAACGATAATACACAACATTTAGACCATATACGCAGTACGTTATACGATTTAAATAACAACTTATGTTTACTGATTGAAATCCTTGCTCAAAGTGAAGTCAATCAAAGTCATACTGCGAAACATTTAGAAAGAGAAATAATACGAAACTAATTGCTATTAAATAGTCCGAAGGTAAAACTTCGGACTATTTTTTTGTCTAATGTGCGTGGCACTGGGTGGGCGGCACTTCTTGCGGGACACTTGAATCAAACTTCGGATTGAAAATGTCAATAATGATATGTGGCTGACACTTGTATAAGCCTACCTCAATTTCACTATGGTATAATTAAGTATCTTACTTAAGGAGGTATTCATATGAATATGCAAGATAAAACAGCTGAACACGAAAGTGGGTTTAAGAGAACTCATTGTGATAGTTGTGGTACTAGCTCATCAAGTATGTGGGAAACTCACAAGTTGATGTTAGTTTGCTTTGAGGAGGTGAATTAAATGTATAGATATCCACTTGATATTGTTGTGGCTATTGAGAAAATGTTGGAGGAGTTTACTTCTCCACATTTGCTTGAAAGCCCACAGGTTGAAACTTTTTTTGGTTATGTAAACGATAAAGGTGAAAAATTTTATTATGACAATCCCCCATCTGATAAATACTTAGATAGTGTTATCAAGTATGAGGATTATCAAAAATCAATTTTTCTAACTGACTATCACGGCAACAAATATGTTATCCGTATAGATTGTTTAGATGATTTAAAAACGGGATAGGATTTAAAATTTAATGGGAAGTATTTTTACTTCCCATTATTTTTTTGCCTTAATGTGTCATAATTGGGTGGGAGGGGTTTCAACCGGGGCACTCTGATCAAAATTCGGATTGAAAATTACAATAATGATATGTGTGTGCAGCTTGTCTAAAGCAAATCAAACTTCATTATGTTATAATTGTATATAAGCAATTAAGGAAGGAACACTTATGAACGAACACTACATTGTTACTTTGATATTAGTTGTACTTGCTTACTTTACAGGTAGGTACAGATGATGAACGAGGAACAAATACTAAACAACATACCTAAAATAACTATCGGTGTAAATGTCTTTATAGACTTTGAATATACAGACATAGACCAAGAGACTTTAGAAATGTCTCAAAGTGAATTGATAGACTTTATACAGGATAGGTTGTTTAACGAATTAGGTATAGACAGTTTAGGTGGTGCAACAGATGTACAACTTAAACACTACACCTATGAAACAGGCAACGACTTTATACAAGATAAAGTCTCGCATTGAAAATACTACTAATGATATGTGCTTGGGACTTGTCTAGGCACATATCATTTTCATTATGGTATAATTAATTAAGCAATTAAGGAAGGCATAAATTATGAGAACACGACAGGAAATTCTAGTTAGTACCGAACAAGATTTGGTACTTCTAGCACAGATTAGAAATTCAATTAGTCAAATCTTAAATAGTGATGATTGGAAAACTACATTTATAGATAATATTGTAAATGTTCAAGACTTTACTCACTATATGATTGATGATAGATATTTTAGCCAATTCTCTAAGGTTGATGATTTAGATTATTTTATTCAAAAACCTTGGAAATATGTAAACGAAATTAATATATGTAAATTATTTGATTTAGTTTGTGATATGGCTTTTGATACTCAAATCATTGATAAGCACAATAGACAATTTACTTGGAAAATATTTTATATATTTATGAAGTTTGTTGATAACAATATTGATGTCGATTACATCATTGAGTATATTGATGATGAAATTGCAGATGAGTTGCTTGACCAAATTGATGACTATTCTAAAAAAGACTAATGCAAATAAAAGACCGAAGGAATTTATCCTTCGGTCTTTTTTTTTGGTCTAAAGTCTTAGGCGAAATTGTGACTAAGATTTCTTAGCATATAAATTTCGGATTGCAAATGAAAATAATAAAATCTTATTTTTGGATTGACAAAACGCCCAATGAGAGAGTCATAATGGGGTGGGAGGGACGCAGTCGGGGCACACAGATCAGAATCAGATTCTCGCATTAAAAATATATCTAATGATATTTGTGTGAAGCTTGTCTAAAGGGAAGCCAATTTAAGTTTGGTATAATATATATATGAGCAAGTTGCTTATAGAACTAAATGCTCACATAACTATCGTTAAAGAAGTTAGCGAAGACGTTGACTCAAACGATATCTCTGAAATCACAGAAGATGTGATATACGATATAGATGCATCATTAAATAAGATGTTCTTTAAAGAACTCTTAAATGCTGACATCTATAGAACTTCTTACACTACGCAAGAACGTTCATAGAGTTATGTGAAACCATTCATCGCGGGGATATAGACGATGCGAAGTTAGTTACTCTGTCAATCACAACTAAATTAAAACCCGATACGTATCCAACGTGTCGGGCTTTTTTTTTGGAATAAAATAAAAATCTGTGAACAGATTTCGGATAGTATGTCAAGCCGAAATGGAGAAACTTAGATTGACCATTTGACATTGGCATTCAGATGTGGTATAATACGCCAATGTAGTGGTATTAGAACAAATGTTCGATTGACATTGCATTTCAATGAGTTTATCATACTTGGTTCAAGGGCGGGCTCGTGGGGCAGTCTGATCTAAATCAGAATCCCGGATTGAAAATGTACATAATGAATAAAGCATAGAACTTGTTCTACTGGGTTTCAATTTCACTATGTTATACTTATAGTAAGCAATTAAGGAGGACTTTATGTCTGATGAGTACATATCTTACTTACAATCATTGAGGGGATATATATTAAGTGAAGGCTATAAGTGTATGCAAGATATAAAATATCTTGAGGGAGAATTACGCGCAGTAGACTTCGAGTTAAGCGAGTTAAACAAATAAGGAGGGACTTTATGTCTGAATATACTAACGATGAACTGATGACAACGATACACCAACTATGGTATTGCTTAAAAGAGGAGTACACATATGATGAGGCTAAAATTCATATGAACGCTCACAAGATGGGTAGAACTACTATTAAGAAATATATCATAGAGGAAGTTGAGGTTGATGATGTTTAGTCAAGAATGGTGCTACAACACACCTTATCATTTATTATTGTTACTCCTACCTTTAGCAGTAGGATTAACTTGGCTCATAACTAGCTTTCTAGTTGAACAAAAAATGTTCAAAGAGGAAACAACAAAGGAGGAAATAAATGGGTAGGTTATTGTATAACATACTAATTAGAACGCCAAGACCTTAACAGGAAAGATAAGCAGTCTAGAGAAATCTAGACTGCTTTTTTTTTGTAATAAAAGGCTCGGATAGGTTGTTGACTTATCTGTGTCCGGGTTGCTATTCTTCCGAGCAAGTCGGAGTCCTAGATCAAAACTCGCATTGAAAATCCCAATAATAATATAAGCCTAGAACTTGTGTCAAAGCATATTGTTTTACATATGTTATACTTATTATATAAGCAATTAAGGAGATACGATGAATGAAGAATACAAAGCACTAGTTAAATTACTAAACGATACTAACGATAAGATAAACAAAGAAGTGATAGACACTAGACAAAGAATATCGGGTAAGAACATTCTAGATAAGTTGGCTCTAGATATATCTAGAACTATAGGTTTACTAAACGATGATTTTAGTGAACAAGATTTCTTAAACGAATACGTAAGCAATTTCTAAAACTAAGCCCTCGGAGAAATCCGGGGGCTTTTTTTTATGCCCAAAAATCCAGATAGTAAATTCTTACGGAATGAGGAACTTAGATGCATTGTTGACAGAGGCGGGTGCTACTTGCTATACTCTAGAGCGAGTAGCAGTCTTGAATTGTTATAGGGGAGGGGTGGGTCGGAGATCGCTAGTAGCTAAACAAATACGAGGTTTAACCCCCCGCACATATAATGACAGTTTTCAGTGTTTTCTCGGATTGGCAGAGAGTATATAATGACAGGGACTTAAGTTTCTTTCGTTATACCCAAATGTTAAGCACCCCGTAAATTTTTTTAATGACAGGATGTTCTCTGATATAGGCATTAATGATATAATTAGCTTGTAAATTCACAGTTAGGATACATAATGGCTGGTCGCAAGACTAAATTGAACGCGGAGGTTATAGCTTCTATAGGTAATTGGTTGAAATTAGGTTATTATCAAGAGGATGCTGCTGTTATGGCTCTATCATAATACATTCGCCCGGACATTCCTCAGCGGATTCTATTACTTCTTGTTCTTGTCCTTTAGGTACGACTGCAAGTCCTTGTGCTCCTTGAGAGTTCCCGTGTTCTTCAGAATAGATTTTATCACCCTCTTTTACATAAAATAAACCATCATCTAGTCCAACAAAGACATCCGGAGCTATTTCTTCACAAAGTCCATCACCTGTGCATAAATCTTGATCTATCCAGACTTTCATTTATTTAAAGTACTCGCTGTAAGTATTGCACCAAATGATAAG
>CEVS01185678.1_pt1 | contig 15062 bp, 15 predicted proteins | sample 361571 | NCBI WGS metagenome assembly CEVS01 (sample SAMEA2623850, study PRJEB7988) | marine metagenome | isolation source: saline water (ENVO:00002010), including | reverse complement strand
TAATTCTTTTAAATTATTATTGTAAGACTTTTTGTATTTTAGAGTTATACCTTTAAAACCCCGGTGAGAGGATGGTATATTCACATTAAATGTATGATACAGATTTAGAATAAAATAAGTAAATAATTTTTGACACTTATCTTTAGTAAAATTACCTTTACATAATTTTTTTATCGTTTTGTCAAAATTTTTCAGAACATCATTTCCCGATAATAAACTTCTTAACATATTATTTTGTGCGTTTTCAGTTGTATATCCAAACCTTGTTACATTTACTCTTTTCATAGGACTTCTTTTTTTCTTTGTACACCTAGATTTTCTTTGAGCCTTGCTTAGACTCTGAACAAGTCTTGGAGTCTTAGAATCTACACGCCTACTAGGTCTACAATACGCTATCTTGGCGGCGGTTTTACGACCACATGATTTTCTCTTAGGCCACGCACAAGCATCTACCCATTTCTCTTTGTACCATCTTCCTAGATCAGTTTTACCTTTTCCACCAGAGTACTTACCACCCTTTGCTTTATATTCTCTAACTAGACGACCAGAATCATAAGCACCCCATCTACGTCCCTTGACAGATCTTTTAATTTTGGCTTTTATAGACATATACAATCTCTTATTCACTACATTACTTGGGGCTCCACTAGATTTTCCAAAAGAATTTCGAGAAGGCCAATTTGTTTCCCAATAAATATGTGCTTCTCTCCAGAAACTATGATATCTATTGATACTATGATATCTATCGAGATGTGATACATACCCATCTCTTAAATCTTCTAGAACACCAGGTGGTATTCTATAAATAGGGAATCTTGATTTAATTAAAATTGCAATTAAAGAACTTGCTATGTCTTCTACATCTTCACTGTGTATATCAAGAGGACTGTCATCATATTCCGTGGCGATTCTAAATTTAGAAAGATACTCTCCTACCATAGAAGTAATATCTCTAGAAGACTTTTGTCTTTTAAAAAAAGACACACTAGGTAATTTAGCAAGCCTCCTAAACCAATTCCCCATAAAACCAGGATTTGTATGATCCATCTCGGTTGCTACATGGGGTTCTCTTTTATAATCATCGAACCATTGATCATAATTAATTTGGGTGCTCCAAATAGAACCACCTCGCTGGCGGCGGTCGCGCTCGTATTCAATGTAATATCTTTTTACATGATCTAAAAATTCTTTCATTAATTTAGAGGGCCATTCTCTACTCCTGATGCCTTTCTGAAGTTTGCTTGCAGATAATTGTTTTTGTATTAAATCTTGTACATCATCTGGTAGTTTATTTAGATATGAATTTGGAATATCAAAATCCACAAGTGCTCCGAATCTGCTTAATTTTTTACTACCTGTTATCCCCTTTGGGAATTTACCTGTTCTGTTGTATGTATTTAACCTACGTTTATAGTCTGCTAAACTACCAGATACGCTAGGTTTATTCCATAGAATATACATACTTAAATAACCAGGCTTCATAGGATCATTAGTCTTTAAGTCTTTTTTATGACGTGTGATATATCTCTCTCGCCTTTCTTTGTCTTTATGGATAGTAAAGTCCGACATTCCTCGAGCTCCAAATTTTCGAATGTAAGTCTTTCCATTCTTATTGAATGTAATTTCGAATTTTTTGGCACCCGAGGTTAATTTTTTAAATTTTATTACCTTTATTGTCATTTAATAATTGTAATAGAATTTATTTATTTTTTATTGTTTGAATTTAATTTACACACATGAATTTATGGTTCTTGGGGTGGTGAATAATCATCTACCCTACGCTTATTTTCATTTATCATATTAGTTGTAATTGTTCCCCAGTAATTATAACTTTCTGTTGTATTTTTATTCTCTTGTTCATTGTTTAGTCTTTCATTTTCTTCACGTTCTTTTTGTAGAGGATGTGGTGTAATCTCATAATTTCCATCTCCACGTAGAATGTATATACCAGACATTCCTTTCCAGTTATCTAGTTTTTTTTCTTGACGATCTTCCCAATCAATTGACTTCATCCGTTTGTAATTTAGTTTCTTAGCCGCTTTTTTCATTCGACGTTCTGCCATTTCCTTCTCTTTCTTTTCTTCCCTATCAGTCTTTTTATCTTCTAGTGACCCAAACTTACCCCAGCCTCCTCCTCCACCCAACCTATACAAAGGATAAGAAACGGGCTTAATGTCTTCATCTTCTTCGTTGTCTTTCATAGTGTATTCCCACATATCAACATGCCCCTTAACCAAATTTGTTTTGTTAACACCATCCAATTTACTTCTAGTTTTATAATACAAGGGATACTTAAAAGGAGTCCTCTCTATTGTATTTTCAAAGTTGTCTAGATAATTTAGAAGATAAGGTTCACCACGTAGCATAGCCTTTGTAGGATTATAATCTTTTGAGATGTCTACTACAACTACCTTTTTACGAGCAACTCTAATTGCATTTCTAATTATTTTTTCATGTGCGCTAGTTGGCATTTCATGAAATGCAAACATAATAGACACTACATCAAACTCGTCATCTTTGCCATATGTCTCTGCATTTCCGTACGTGTACTCACTTCCTGGATTGAATATTTTAGAGAACCTAAGCATTTCCAATGATGTATCGATACCTGTATTACCAGGTTTTGTTGAAAATCCGGTTCCACAGCACATATCTAGTACATCCCCTTCAAATGTATTGTATACTTCTTCGCGAATATTCCTGCCACCGTATGCTGCCCGGTCTATAAACTTAGTCATAATTGGTGCTGTCATAGCGTGAAGATTTCCAAGGGGTCCGGTATTTCCTAAGTTGTGAATATTTCTATTATTCCAATAAGGAGTATATGGTAATAGAATCAAACCGATGTATGAATAAATTATACTTAATGTAATACTCATTTGATATAATTTATTATATAATATCTTTTTAAATTAATGTAAATAATTTAAATTTACATGTGAATAAGAGTGTAAATTAGTTATTGTATAGTGCATTATTTTATGAGTTAAACATGATATAGCCGCTCTCACTAGTATCTCATAAAAAAAATTAGATAATTTGTATTTGGTTTTCGACAGTAATTTTTTCAAAACCAATAGAATGAATAACTGTTCAGTTGGGTCATTTACATTTATATCTAGAAGGGAACTAGTTACTATTTCATCTACTGCGTCTCCTTTTTTTATTATCTTACCTGTTTTAGATGGTAATAATAAGAAAGTGGGTTCAGGAGTTTTTGATTCGTTGGGTTTTTTTCTATGAGCCATGTTGCATAAATTTGCTGGACACGATTTGATTTTTCTTAACATGTACCGCTATTAATTGTATATTATATTTTAAAACTTTAAATTAACAAAATAGAACAAAAATATTGACCAAGAAAAAAGACAGACTTTATACAAAGTATCAGATTGCTCATCTGTAAGGGAAGAGTTTATAGGAGCCCATATAGGCTTTTTAAACACATTGTATTTTGGTCTACGATGGGGAGGTTCATCCGGAGGATCAGGTGGGTCTATTTTTGACACGTACATTACTATAAGAGCATAAATAGTACCTAGAACAATGCGACTATTAATCCTAGGATCTCCTGTAACCATAAAGGTGCGGCGCTTTTTAGAGTTGTCTATTGGATGAGAGTAAATAGTTATTTTATCAATTTTATTTTTTTTGTTACGTAAATACTCTGGGGTATTAACATATGTACTATGATTTTTACCAACAAGTCTCGGTGTTTTATAATACTTAAAGTGAACAGAATTTAAAAACGATGCTTGACATCTAAAACACAATATCGTAATAAGTAATTTAAACAGGTTCATTTGTATTTTAAATGTATATTTTTATTCTTTAAATTTATACATTAAGGTGTTTCTAATGCAACCACCCTGGTTTTTAAATTTTCTATCTCTTGAAGTAATTTAGTGGTTAGTAATGATAAATCATTTGTTATAGTTTTCATCTGTTCTGTATGAATTCCAGAAATACTCTGTAAACTTTGTATTTTATCTTTATTTATAGAATTTTCTCTCTCCAAAGAATCTATGGCTTTTTGATTATCAGACATTTATTTATTATTAATATACATTTACATTTAAAAAACTTGTTTTTAACTAAATTTTAATAAATTTTTAGGATCTATATAAGAATCTTTACATATTTTACGAGTATTTCCTAATCTTTCAGCAGTGTGATTTAAACCTGCTATAATATCAGCCTTTTTTTGCTTTTCTGATTTAGCTTTTGGAAGTTTTTTCATAAAAGATAAAAATATTTTATTAGCACAGTAAGTTCGAATGTCTTTACATGTCACATTCTCACCGATGTGTTTTCTTAAAAATGAATTTAAATCAGGTGCTGAAATACATTCACTTGGAGAATAATAGAATAAATTAGGTCCGCGAATAGTTTTTACTCTTTTTATAAATGTAATGCTTTTGGGATTTGTTATATGTTTTACATGAAATACCCCCTTTTTACCAACAAAAGATAATGTATTACCAGATAGGTGTTTTTTTAATAAAGTTGTTATTCCATAAGAACCATTTTCTTTCTTGTAAGTTTCATTACCGACGCGTATATTCAAATCTTCCATGAGTTTTATTACATTTGCTATAACACAGTCTTTTGATAAATCATTTTTAGATATGTATTTTTTTATAACCTTATCATAACTAGGATAATCAAATTTATTCATTTTTTTAAACTTTTTCATTTTAGACTGTTCTACAAATTCTGGATTATAAATGTACTGTTTTCTTTTCTTAGAGTCATAACCAGTTGCTTGTATTTTACTTTTATTAGAAGAATCTATTTTAACGTCTGTCCACATAGGTGGTATCCTTAGTTTTTTTATCCTTTCTATATCTTTAGAAGTTGCACCCGGGTATATAAATTTTTTTCCTTTAAGTTTTCTATATATTGTCATAATTATAATAACTGATTATAAAAAACTACACAATAAAACTTAAAAGGATAAAATATACATATTTATAAATATTATGTGGGACATTCTAATTGTAGACAAATCTGCGTCAATGATACATAATATCGAAGACATTAAGAAGGGATTTAACGAACTAATTAAAGAACAAACAGAACAAGAATCTGAAAATAGATTTACCGTGATAGCATTTAATACAAACGTTGAAATTCTATCAGACGACATTTTCACAAACACTCTAGATATTATAGATGAACTTACCAATGTTAAGGGTCTAACTTCTCTATTGGACGCGATTGGTAAAGCTTATGATCTTATCCTAAAACAAACGGATATCAAAGATATAACTCTTACTGTTATTACAGATGGTCAAGAAAATTCAAGTAAACATTATACTATTTCCGAACTAGACAACCTAAAGAAAGACATAGATAAAGACTATAATCTAAAAATGACTTTCATTGGAGCTGATAAAGACTGTCTTTATGGAAATCCAATCGCCCTGCACGCTCATGTATCACTGAGTTGCGAGGGAAATCTTCTAGGGGCTATGAGAACCGCGTCTAGTTCGATGTCTAGTCAAAGAGAAGGTACTGATTATATTCCCGAAGGAATTGTTGATATTAGTTCAAGTGACATCGTTTCTACAGTTAAAACTCCTATCATGAAGCGTTCGTCTACTCAATCTAGTGATAATGCATCTTGTTGTCTACTTTTTAAGAAACCAAAGGTAATCAAGGGATTTAACACTTCCACCTAGCTTCACAATTAGTGCATGTTACGTAAGTTGTCATAGGTTCATCAGCACTTCTTGTTTGCATCTGATAATAAACCGTCTTCATTGATTTACATCTGTTACATTTAAACATCCCATCTTCTGTAACTTCTTTCTTTGCTGTAAGTTTTGCCAGTGCTTCTGCTTTTAATCTACCCCATACATCCGGATTTAGTTCTTCTCGGGTGTATTCAGCGGCTTCGTGTGATTTTATATCATATGACAAAAGTCTATTTTTAAATTGTTCTGCATTAGTAGTATAACTCATATTAGCTAAAAGACGCCTAGCAGTTGTTGAATATTTTTTTACAAAATATTTAGATGACCAATTTAATTCTAAAAAATGTTCTTTACAATATTTAATAGTAGTGTTAAATACGCCCTTTTCCAAATTTATAATAAGAGGATCTGTACATTTAAGATCAAGATATTCTGAAGACTTTTTAATGAATGTCTCGCGCCTCTCTGACATAATAAATTAATCTATTACAATTTTATAATTATTATTTTTAAATAGTATATAAAATTGTAATTTATTTAAATAATTTAAGACAAATAATCAAAACCTCAATAGTTCGATGTAATACTTATCACCGTTTCTATAAACTCTATTAACTTTAATATTCCATTGACTATAATAGATATTTAGATCTCTCTTTATTTTATTAGTTTTCTTTTCAAAAAACTTACTCTTTAGGAATTTATATTCATATTCAGTATCATTATTTATTATATCCATACCACCGCTACAACAAGTATAATAAATAAATGTATCTGTATTATTATCAAATAATTCTAGGGGTTCTGGAATCAATAAATCATTTATCATTTTAATATAAGATTCGTTATAATTAAGTAAGTACATTTCTTGGGTTTTTTGAGTGATATCATCTTTAGAAAATGGATTTATTATATAATATTCCCAACCGTTATGAAACATTTATAATAAATAGAATTTGTTTTTATATACATTAACATTACTTTTCTTTTTCATTTTCATTTTCATTTTCATTTTCATTTTCTAAATCTTCAAGTAAACATGTTTTATCATCACAATTCTTAGAATCTTTGCTACATTCCCCACATTCTTCATCATCTGAATTTTCTTCAGAATCTGTCTCAGAATCTTCTTCAGAATCGTAATCTGAATCAGAATCCGAATCCGAATCCGATTCTAGATATTCTAAATCGGATTCTGTTACCATTTCAAATTGTTCTTCTATGAAGCTTTCGTTTTCATCTAATTCAATTTCTTTAGTAATAGGAGGGAATATAGTCTTGAGTGTTTCAAGAATCTCTTTTGATATTTTAGTTTTATTTACACATGTGAATTTAATATACATATCCCCGTATTCTTTTGTTTCTCCAGCCACTGGCATACCTAATCCGGGTATCTTTTTTAATAGCTCCTCGTCCAAGTTATTAAAAATCTCTATAGAAGGCCCTGTGATCTTATATTTTTTACCGTTTAGATGTTTAATGTATACAACTGGGTCATATGCCTCAGAAAACGATATTTCTCTTTCTATAATTAAATCATTACCAATTCTAGTAAACTCTGGATGATCTTCTACATCTAACGTTACAACAACGTCACCCGTTTCATAACCCTGTTTTTCATCCGCCATGTGATTAAATCTTATCACTTGTTCTTCTATCATACCAGGTTCTATTTTAATAGATAATTTCTTCTTTTCTTCCTCGTAAGACCCGTCCTTGTCTATTGTTTTACGCCTGAGAGCCAACTTTTTCTTTGCCCCTGTAAAGAGTTCATCTAGTGTTACTGACATTGTAAATGTCATGTCTTTTGTTCTAGGAACCGTAGGATCTTCATCACTCTCTTCATCGGTAGAATCAATTTCTACGTATCTCTTTTTTCTATTTTCTTGTGATTTCTTTTTTTCATCCGGTTTCTTTTCTTCTTTTTCAGGAATTTCATCTGTAATGTCTGTTATATCAGATCCGCTGAAACTGATCTTAGATTTTCCATTCTTCTTTTTCTTAGGATTACATGTTGGTCTTTCTTTGATATTAAGTCCTCCCCCGCCTGTTAACATTTCAGGTGTGATTATTTCTCCAACCGATTTACCAATTTTAGCTATAACATCAGAAACATCCTCCTGATTTAACTGCCCTGTTTTTAAACCCTCGGGTGGTTCAATCTTACTAGCTACTTCTTGAGCCATCTTCATGATTTTAGCAAAGTCGGGAATCTCACGGTCCATTTTATATTTTGTATATATTTTTAAACACCACTTTATCCGCATAATGTAAAATTAAATTTAAATTTAAATTTAAATTTATTAAAATTTAGCATCAAGATCTATTTTTACCTTTTTCTCAGAGCTGTCTTCTGGCATAAATGTAACAGATTTATTACCATAGCTTAAAGAATTTTTATTTTTCTTAGGACCTTTATTTGCTTTGATTTCTTCTAGTTTATCATATGCTCTTTTTCCCTTAAAAATTTGACTTATATCGTTATTTAAAATTATTAGTGGAATTTTGTCTATTTCTATATCACTTTCAAAAGAATCTTCTTTGATATTTATATAATCAATTTCTATATCAGTAAGTTCTTTAGTTTTAATTAAAAAATTCATAGATGCTTCACATTTGGGATGATAGACTACTGTTATGTTAGACACGTTCATTTATAATTTATAAATACAATTTATTTAAATTACAAACGTAATTTTAATTTTTATCTCCTACGTCTAGTAGGCACTAAATTATTTTTTACAGTAGTTTTTTGAGGAATTGGAACTTCGGGAAGTTTTGTTTCTGCTACATCTTCTTTAGGTTTATTATCTATTACCTCTTTAGCTTGTTTTAGAAGGTCTTTAGGTAAATTATTTAATCTAGCTCTGTAATAATATGTAGCTAAAGTGTTATAATCATTTTCATCTATTGCCTTTTGTAATATTTCAGTTAGTTGTTTTTTAGAAATAGATGGTTTTGGATACAAACTCTCATATTCTTGTATAACATCTGATAATGTTATATGAGCAACTCTACCCTTTATAGAACCATTTAAATCAATTCCGTGATCAACAGAAAACTTTATAGCAGACTGAGTAGCAAATGTTGCTGGTGTTTTTACCTGATAGATGTAATTATCTTGAGTTTCTAATTCAGTAAAGGCGGTCTCGTATATGGCATTTAGTATATTTTCTTTCTGAATTAACGGCTTTCCATTTAATAAAACACCTGGGGTTGGTTTAATAAAAGACGTCGGCACAAATGTTTTACGTTCTATAGTAGTGTTTTTAACAACAACTTCATTTAAAATTCTTTCATCGTATGTTTCATAGGATGTATTCCAATAATAACCTGGATAATCAGTTAATAAACTTTTATCTTCCTTGGATATGTAACAAAAGGTAGATTCTCTTTCCCAAGACAATTTATTACCAGGTATTTTAAATTGAGACCTTAACAGTGTAATTTCAGTGTTATCTTCTCTATAACACTTATAGCTATCTGTTTCTTTTATATACATGTAAGGTCTTAACTTAATATCATCAATTGTATACTCTTTATCTAGTTCAATATTCATAACAGGGTACTTGTGAAGTTTTGCAACGGAGGAATGTATAGTGATAGTGTCATATTTTTCATCAACCCAGATTTGTTTTCCTACTATATTTTTAACTTCTCCGGTACCTGGTAATTTTCTCCCTAGAACGTCTTCGGGGATTTCTATATTAGTTTTAGAATTCATTGGAACTCCAACAGTTGGAGAATTGAATTTATTTTTTTCATCCCTAATTGCAATCAATTTTAAATAATAATCATAAAGTACCCTTTTCTCAATATAAGTTATTTCATCTATTTTATCTGATTCTAATTTATTCTTTATGATGTAATCTTCTATAGATTCCATAGATTTTTCAGTAGCCTTTTTCCATTCTTTATTTAACTCCTCATCGTTAAAATCTACATCTAAAATAGCAAAATCATCAAGAGAATCATCAAATTTCTTAGATACACACACATTATCTTTCCAAGCACACTTAAATTTAGCCCCCGAAGGATCTAGAGAATAAGAATAAGGGTCGTTACAAGATTCTTCTGTTTTAAAACGGTCACAAGTGTCTAAATCCTCTATAAGTCTTGTTTGTATTGATTTTTCAGATACTCCTTCTCTAAACATTTTAGGCTTTCCCCTAGAATCTAAATATTCAACTAAGATGTAGTATTCCGATGACATATATTTACCAACTGGAAAAAGTTGGTCTTCATCTTCAAATGTAGCAGGTCCTTCTATTGTTACAAAAGAATCGTCTACTAATTGTTTTAATTCATTTGAATATACAGGTATACCATTGTTATATTTGAAAGGTACACCATATTTTTTATCTAAATCCTTGACAACACCATATACTTCACCAGGTTCTTTAACTCCAATACGAGGTCTGTATGTGTATTTGTACTTTTTAGTAGGCATTTTTAAATTTTCATAATAATCGCTTGCACCCTGACCTCTACCATTTCCCGGTATATGTTCAGGTACTAATATTTCACTGGGTAATTTATTCTCTAGTAAAGACTTTTTATCAATTATGTTAATATACAACTGAAATGAATCATCTTGTATTGGAACTGCAAAAATATTAGCAAGCTGTACTAAGTTCTCTCGAGTATAATTAATTACAATATCTCCGCCTATACGCGTTTCATAATTAGGATAATTTCCACCTGTTATATAAAATCCGTTTATTTCTATATAATCGGGTACAAAATTAACTCCACCTCCTATTGCTTCAGATTCCGGAGGTGAAGAAGATATCTTTGGGGTTATGTATGTATTTTGTTTTACAAATGTTTCTTCTTCTAACTTGTCTTTTATTATTTTTTTTGTTCTATACTTTCTAATTTGTTCTAAAATTTTATTAAGGCTTCTTTTTTTAATAAAGTTTTGAACATTTTCATTGAGCTCGTCCATTACTATACTATGATATATATCAATTTCAAACCCCCTCAAAATATTAATGTAAGATAATACATTATCACTTATTCCAGAATTTGTTATAAAATTAGCAAGCCTGATTTTATCTACATTAGAAAAGCTCCCGTTTGTTAATAAAAACTCTGTTATAACAGGAATCAACAAAAATGGATCATCTGTTGAAATATTAAGTTCCGATAGATATTTACATAAACTGGAATATTCCTCTTTTATTAAATTTTTGTTTGCGATGTATTCATTAGGACTTTTAGATGTTTTATATACAATAGTTTCTGTTATTCTAGAATACTTCTTTGGATTACTTATTTCACATGTCTCAAAGATGTACTCAAGATCTTTTTGAGTATTTATTCTTTCAGAAATACTAGCTGTTCTATAAATTCTCCTAGACGGTAATTTATTTCTTTGTTTAATGAGCCATCTTAGTCTTTTAACATTATAAATAAATTCTAAGGAAGTGTATGTATCAAGCGTATTATTCCATTGTAAATACTCCGAATATTCTTGAAATATTTGATCTACCTCTAGTAAACTTAATGATGTATTGTTTTTTTTAAACTTTTCTATGTCATCATTTTCATCAAGTTGTGATTTATATGTGTCATAATTTGAAGTATCGGGACTCCAACTTAAAAGATAATCTATTTTTTCTTGTTCTGTCTTCATTTCAAGATCATTCTCGGGAATTATTTTAGCCGTTTCCATTGTTAACAATTCCAAATTACTCATATTACCATTAATAAAAGAACGTAGAGCTTCTGGATAATTTTCAAATATAAATATTATTTTAGTTACATTGTATTCATAATTGGAACTCGAGTAATTAAATATGTAATTCTCTAGATCATCTAATTTTTGAGAATCGTGTTCTATGTATTCTAAAATATATTGTATTAATTTAGCCTTTCCATTCTTTCTAAGTTCAATGATCTCATCAGACTTATTAAAGATATCCGATACAGGAAGTTGACCAGTTTCTGTATAGATGTCAGGATCTTCTCCGGTATTTAAATAATGATTAATCTTTCTTATTTTATCAGCTAAAACTTCTTGAGACTTAACAGGGATCTTTTTTAAGTTTTCGTGAAGAATATCTTTAAAATCGGATAGATAATCGTTAAAAGACTCATATCTTTTAACTACATTAATTTTTTCTTTAAAACCTGAATTTATTTCGGCTAAATAAACTCTTAATTCCCAAATGTCTACTACACTTGTATTATTACCTTCTCTTTCAGAAATTTCATTATAAAGTTCATCGTCTATAGGTTTAACAGTTATAAAATTAGATAAATCCCCAACATCATTTCTATCCACATTTTCTTTAAAAGCTAAATACTTTACTCTACCGTTTTGAAGATACAATTGAGGCGAACCAGTTATTCTATGCTTGGCATCAGATATCTTTCCATAACCTTTATCATATACAAATGGTCTATTGTACTTATAATTTCTAAATAATTTATTTGCTTCTATTCTGTAATATTTTGAATCTTCTTCTAGAATATTTCTTAATTCTTCGTAGTCTTTAGGATGTTCTCTAAATTTAAGCATTTTTTGTTTATTTTCCCTAAGTCTTTCTATATAAGACATATACTTAAATGTTCTATTAGGTATACAACTTAGAAGATCTTCTCTAGACATTTCTCTTAATTTATCTGTAATTTCTTTCCACATACCAGTTTGAAATTGTATTTGTTCATTTTCAGTCAATAAATTAAACCTTTTTTCATTACCTAATACCCTAGATAAATTAGTTCCTTCCTTTTTTATCATATTAAATTTGTAACTCGGTTCAGTAGCTTTTGCATCGGAAGATTGTCCCCACACCCTGTCAACTATTACATAAGAAGGTGCTATCGACATTATTTTTTGTTTAAATGTATCATACGCTTTTATATAATTATCAATACTTCTATTGTAAGGTAATTCAAGATCGGTATTTAATTTATCAGAATAGTCTTGTATATCTTCCCCTGTATAACCTTCCGGTAAAGTAGGGGGGTATATATTATACTTATCTCCTATTTTTTTCATGTATTTTACTTCCTCCATGTGATACATTTCTAAATCATTCATTAACATAGCGACTCTTTCGGCTTCGTTTTCTGGAGGAGGTATGTATTCTTTTTTATCAGAAGTAATTTGTTCAGAAACTCTTAATATATTGTATTCCAATCTTATAAACTCATCATACTTGTTATTAAATACTTCTTCTGTTATTTCCCCATTATTAAATTTCAACTTAATTTCTTCTATATTTCTCCTTACTTTATCTATAATTTCCTTATCTTCATCGCTAACAACGTATTTTCTACTTCTTTTCATGTTCCAATAATTAGTTCTTAACATTTCTCTCCTATATTCTTCAGATGTAACGTTTTTTTCAGCTAAAGAATTAGATAATTCGTCCATTTTAGACTTTAATTGATTATCCCAGTCTAATATATGATAAGTACCCAACTCATCTTCATCAAGTTCTTCTAACTCTTCTAATTCTTCTAAACTTGTTTCACTACTTGTTTCACTGCTTATTTCACTACCATCACTCTCTGAAGAAGATTCTTCACCAGACAAATTTGATTCTAAGTAATCCTCATCATCGGACATGTCGATATATTATATGTTAAATATAATATTTTATAAATTAGACCTGGTAAAATTAAATACGGAAATTATAATGTTATTATATTATTAGTGTAAAAAGATGCAAACAGTATACATTTTAAAAAACTGTTTAAAATCTTACAGAGCATTGATGTTATTATATAAAACCCCTGATATATCTACAAATATAATCATAGTAGACGAATTTTACTATAAAGTATTAAAACTTGATCGTCGAGTAACAAGATTCCCTTTTATAATAAATACAGCCCCTACTAACACCGGTTTAATACCTAGTGTAGCTAGAGTTTTACCGCTTGATCTTTTTATAGATTTATCACAACCAGATAATAGTTTTAATTTTCCTAAGAAAAAGAAAAAAACTAAAAAGTCATACAGTTTACCTACTCAAGTAATACCTGATAAACAAAAAAGACTTAGAGATTTATATAGAACTAAGATTCAACCAAAAGGAGTTCCTTTAATAAGAAAAACATCAGACGGTGGTGTAAATATAGTATTAAATTAAAATGTTTATATTCATTATATGAGATCCATTTGGGATTTTAATGAAACTAAAAATTACACTACTGTAAATAATTATAAAGTTCTTATTTCTCCATTAGCAGAATCTGCGGCTGTATTATTAGAAATGTTAGACACACTCGTAAGGACATTACAATATAAAATAAAAGCTACCAAGATAAATATGTACGATAAGTATCTTGATTTATTATCAAAAACTCCTCACATTTTACAGGAGATGCAACTACATAAAGACCAGGGAAGTATTATATTTAATGGATTGAATAAACCAAAGGATGTACATTTAACAAGGGACATTCCTATTGGAGAAGATAAAAGACTTAGGGCTAGTTATAGAAAGATATTCCTAACTCTTAAAAATAGAAATGGAAGACTAAAAACTATTAATGAAATGAAAAGTCTTTTAGCACATGAGTTAACTCATACAGCGTTAAATCATGTTACATGGAAAGATGATAATCACTCAAAACTTTTCAAAGAATACAATAAAGTTATACTTTCTATGATTAATTCGATTCTTTCTGCTTCTTCCATTCAATAGCAGCCTGTTTAAATGCCTCGGTGTGTTTGTATTTATCACCGAGTTCTTTTTTTTGCTCAGTTAAGTATTTCTGAACAAATAAGTTGTATGGAGAAGGTGTTTTCTTTGTTTCATCGTTTCTCTTTCGCCTGGGTTTCTTACCAAATGAAGCTAATGCACTCTTTAGTTCATTAACTTCGTTTTCTAAAGTTTTAATCCTTGCCTCATTATCGGTCATCTTTTATTTAATTGGAATATTATTTAACTATTGCTTTAAACGTGTTATTTCTATGTTTATCACATAAAGGATAATTACCGTGATAATTTTTATTGAAAAATTGTAACTTACATTTTTTACAAATTAGTAAATCTTCACATTTTTTTTCATTTTCATTTTCATTTTCATTTTCATTTTCACGATTTATTTCTCTGAATGCAGAAATAATTGTGTCCCAATCTACCTCCTCTGTTTCTATGTTTATCACCATTTAAAGTTACATGCGTTTTATTTTTCCTAGGAAAAAAATATTTCATTACAATAAATGGCAGAAAAAAAGAAACAAACTTTTTGGACATCGGCCAGGATTGTATATCTCGCGTGTATGATTATCGTGTTGATGCTTGCAGCTGGTTATTATTGGACATTCAGAAAACGTAAGTTGTATTAAGTCTTAGGTCAAGGTTTTAAAAAAAAATATTTCATTACATTATAATGGCT
>CEVS01030530.1_pt1 | contig 15062 bp, 8 predicted proteins | sample 361571 | NCBI WGS metagenome assembly CEVS01 (sample SAMEA2623850, study PRJEB7988) | marine metagenome | isolation source: saline water (ENVO:00002010), including | reverse complement strand
CTTCTCATAATTCTAGATACACCACGGCCCTTGCCCCACCATTCTACTGAATGTTTCATACCAGCCATTGGCTTTCTCTTACCAATGTGTTTGCGGGAACCGTATGCTTGTCTTCTATTAGCACGGCTTGAAGCAACTGCTAACTTAATCAAATCTTCTCTTAGAGAGCTGTTGAATGAATCAGGTAGAGTGACCTTGGATCCATCTTCAACAGATATTTCAAAAGTATCTTGAAGTCTACCTGCATCTAATTCGTCTGCACTGATGTTGTTGGTAATATCTTTAACAGCGACCTTCATCTTCAGGCCCCCTGCTTAGATGCTGTACTAACATAAGTGATTTCATATTCATGAAGTGTCTTATCGCTTCCTCTAGTAGCATCACGGAATCTAATCAATCGCTTTGCTGGACCCGGTACACTTCCTTTTACAAGAATATAGTCTGAATTTACTTCTCCATAGTGTAGGAAACCACCTGCTGGAGTAATAGCATGATCTTCTGGGGATGCTATTCTTAAAACACGCTTATTGTATTCTGTTCTTTGATGGTATCCTGTTTGTCCACCCTGACGGATCGTCTTTCTTACATACCCTGTTCCGAAATCACCCATGTTACCATGTTGACGTCGCTTCTTTGAGTTTTTGTGAGATTGAAGTTTTCCTCCAAACCTTTTGATAACACCTTGCCAGCCATAACCCTTGGTTACTGCTACAATATCGGTGAGTCCACCTTCATCAAAGGAATCCGCAAAGGAATACTCTTCACCTAGTTTTTCTTTAGCAAATGTGAGTTGGTCAGACATTGATCCTCCATCAAGACCCATTTCCATAACATCTGGTACCTTTGTAGGTACGCCGGAAACTTCGCCAGGTTGAGTTGCAACGATTAGACGGACTTCACACAAGTCAGCGGATTCTAAATTAGCAAAGTGCTTATCAGAGTCATGCTCTTTTCTCTCAGGAAGTCTCTTGAATAGTTCACTAAATGCTTCTACGATTTTATCTGAATCAGCCCATGCTTCTCCAACGGCTTGCTTGCCATAAGGAGTCATTTGGTACCCTCTGACGCCAAGTATTCTCATTTTTGGACACTCAACTACTGTCACAGGAACTCTTACTTCTTGTCCAGCAGATGGGCTTCTAGGGTTCAAATCACGAGAAAGAATATGGGTCATACCAGCTTTCCAGCCGGCAAATCCCTGTACTCTAACTTCGCTCGCATCGGTTGTAGGCCACGATTTTACATGTCCAAATGGTCGACTAGCACGCTTACGCGGGCTGAACGCCATAGATCCTCTTCGTGGGTGACTTCTCTTTGCCATGTCGGATTCCTCCTGTGTTTATACAACGAATTGGCCCCACCGAAGGGGGCGTACGAGGGCTTTCAGGTTGAGAGAAGCCGTGACACTGCGCCCCATTCCGGCGAACCCGGAATGAGACTAAAGGGGTCCTCGGGGGATGGCCCTGTATGTCTGGCTACTCACCTTTGAGCATCCATCCGACTTACCTCCCGTATATGAGTGGTTCGGTCATGATTGGGTTTGCGTAACTCGGTTTATGCAATCTCTAAATCAATGCTTTTTGATTAAATTTTTGTACTGTTTTAACGGATTTTTTCCTACATCATCCTTTTGAACCCTCGACTAAAACGCTATTATATGCCAACCATTGTTCATCCATTCTTGAATGATGGTGTTGAAGCTCGTGCTTACCAAATACGCTCACTGAGAAGTGCGCTGACATCTTCTAGTCTTATGGTAATGCCAACTGGGTTTGGAAAAACTGCTGTAGAATGGATGGCAATGGCTGAATTTTTGTTAAAGAATGAAGGTAAAATTCTACTCATAGCACCAACAACAGGTCTTGTAGAACAACAGGAAAGAATGGCTAAAGAAATGATAAAGTTAGACAATAATGAAATTTCTAGATACACTGGAGAAATTGCTCCTAAAAATCGACCTGCAATATGGCGTAGTTCAAAAATAATAATGGCGACCTCACAGGTAATTCGCAATGATGCTCAAAGCGGAACTATCGATTTATCTGAGGTATCATTACTAATTGTCGATGAGGCTCACCATGCTACTGGAAATCATGCTTATGCCCAAGTAGGAGATTTATACCTCAATGCAAAACCTGATGCAATTGTCCTAGCAGCTACCGCAAGCCCAGGTTCAAATGAGAGAAATATTTTGGAGGTTGCTAGCAGACTTGGAATTGAAAGATTAGATGTTTCTAGAAGAGAAGAGCCGTTACTGAAGCCATATGGTGTTGAATTACATAATGAGCCAATTAGAATAGAGCTCCCTGATGAGTTATTGACATTGATTTTCCCTCTGCAACACCACCAAAATGAAGAAGTAGAACGGTTACAAAGAATGGGTTTTCTAGCACCTACCAAACACCTGACGTCAAGAATTATCGAGGATGCTCAAAGGAGTGCAAGTGCAGCCATACAACGTCGCGATGCAAGAGGTTATGATGCCGCAAGAAGAATTTCAGATCTTAGAAGAATGCATCTACTAATTGATCTGTTGAAAACTCAAGGACTCAAATCAGCATTGAGTTATCTATCTAGAGCAGAAGAAGATGGAAGAAGTGGAGAGAGAGGTACGAATCGTTTTGTATCATTAAAACCGATTCATGATTTTAGAATTGGCGCTAGAGATTTATCTGAATTACATCCTAAGACCTCGAAAGTTAAAGAAATGTCAATAGCACAATTAAATCATAATCCTGAAAGTAAAATACTTATTTTCACTGAATATCGAGACACAGTAGAAAATTTACTCGATGTACTTGGTTCTATAGAAAATTTGAATGTTGATAAATTCATTGGTCAATCGTCAAGAGGAAAGAGGAAAGGTATGACTCAAAGACAACAATTAGAACAGTTGAGAAAATTTCGTGAGGGGGAAATAAATGTCCTAGTTGCAACTTCTGTTGGTGAAGAGGGGTTAGATGTTCCCTCTGCGGATTTGGTAATTTTATATGAGCCAGTTCCTAGTGCAATTAGAGCAATTCAACGACGAGGTCGTACTGCTAGACAGTCGGATGGAACTGTAAAGACATTGATTACTAAAAATACTAGAGATGAATTCGTTCATTCTGCTGCAAAAATCAGAGAAGAAAGAATGTATACTCTATTGGATACCATTCAGAAGCGTGGCAGGCTTCCAAGAAGGCCTGCTGCAACCAATGATGTATTGGTAAATTTTAAGGTAAAAACCGATAGTGGCAACAGTATTGATTCACATGAGTTCTTGGAAACAGAAATTGATCGATTATTGACAAACATTCCTATCGTAAATGATTCATCCATCAAACAAAAAGAAGATTTTACTGATGATAATGATGAGCAAATAATTCTAAAACCAAGCGACATAAGGCCAAGAAATCAAACTGGATTAGATTCATTTTTTGATAAATCTCAAACCATTGGGGAAAAGACTGAAGATGCTATTTCACATAGAGAAAAAGAAGAAAAATTATCCGGTGCTGCTCAAAAAGTAATTGAAGAATTAGTTGAAGAAATAGATAAAACAATAATTCTCGACCATCGTGAGTCTTCTTCAACACTAGCAGCATATCTTAGAAGTATGGGGTTTGAAATTGAATTTCAGCATCTCGATTGTGGAGATATAAAGATCTCTGAACAAGTAATTATTGAAAGAAAAACATCTCGTGATTTGTTAAACTCTTTAGTTGATGGCCGATTAATGAAACAGTGTCATAAATTAGTTCATATTTGTTCTAATCCACTATTACTGATCGAATTAGGTGAAGTTGGAAGTTCTGTTCATCCAAATGCTGTTTTAGGAGCAATGGCTCACATAACTCTGGACATTGGAATTCCGGTAATGATGACAAAAAATACTTTGGAATCTGCCCATTTTATTTCGATTGCCACCAAGAGAGAAGATTTAACTGAAATTATAGAAAAAACATATACTGAACCATTTGATGAAAAAGAAATTGATTCGAAAGTCGAAGCGGCTAGAAATGAAATTAATTCTTTAATCAATGATGATTCTCACCAATCACCACTAATAGAAAAGTGGAAATTAGATTTTGAGAGGTTGAATATAGATTTGATATCATCGCTTATAGGAGTTGAACAAGATATTGCATCAATTCTACTAGATGGTTTTGGCACTATTGTGAAGATTTTTACCGCTTCAAGAAGTGAGTTAATCAAAATTGAAGGAATCGATAATACAATTATTGAAAAAATCATTCAACAATCAGAACAAGATTAGTTCATCCACCGATTAATTTGGCTCTTGTCCTTAATTGGGCAAATCTATCAGGATAGTGCCCTAGAGCAAAAGCAACTAATTCAGCAAGATGCATTATTGGAATACTAGTATTTTTGTTAGTCTTTTTTCCCGCTTTCGTTTGGTAAGAATCTAGGTTCGCATGTGAAATTGTACAAGCACTAACAATCACTTCAGCACCATTACTCTTGGCATCTGAAATTACCGATGATATCAGAGACATTACAGGTTTTTCTAATGTTAATACCGAAGGTGCCCCAACACTTTGGCATTTCAAATCATATTCCACCGGTGTACCGCCTAATGCAATAATCAATTGCTCCATGTAGGTTGGCATAAATGGATCATCACCCGAACAAGAGCCTTCTTTTTGCATGTATGGCCCATAGTAAGAAGCTACATTTAGTCTAACAGGGTTGACCACTGCATCTGTTATTTTTTCAAGCCCTACTTCCTCTACTAAATAATGTAAAAGATGCCATGAAGATGCTTCGCCAGAATATTCAAAACCAGTTGAACGTGCAATTAAATTATTCAATTGTGCAGTATATATTGGATCAGATTTCAAATCTTCAATCGTATCACACATTATACTATGACTAGTAGCGCAAGTTGTCATTACATCTAGGCCTTTTTGTTCAGCAAGTGCAAGATTACGAGCAACTAATGCATGTTGTAGTTTTGGTGAGGCTTGACTAATGATATTTCCACCATCACTGCTTGCCTTAGGAATCTCAATCAATTCTATACCTAAGGATTTACACAATGGCTGGATACAGTCTTCAACCTCTACAGATGCTGCTCTGGCAACATTGCCGGGATAGTATGCAATTTTAGCCACGTTAACACCTCAGAATCGCTGGTCGATTTCATTGAACAATCCTACAACTTGATGATGGTCTTTCACCTTTTTATTGAACATATTTGGAATCTTTCCGATTCCAGCGGGTGGGAGAAGTAGTGCTTGCAGACTTCTAAATGGAGGTGTACCATTTCTTGTAAAACCTAAGACCATTCTTGCTGAAACACCATCAAAAACGTTACTAATTAATCCAATAGGACCTAGAACTTGACGGTAAAGAGTTGTTTCATTCAAATTACCTGTCCATTTGACGCTCCTTCCATACCACTTTACCAGTCTTCCATGAGGGCCACTGTAATTAGTTTGATTTAGTATATATGAACGAACACTATTGAGGCCTTTTGCTGCAGTTTTACCTTCTATTCCATATCGAGAAATCGATGCTAAATCGGCTTCGCCCCAAACTCCAGTAGCACTGTTTAGTGAAGATATTAGAGAGTCCTTGTATTTCTTTCCAGAACGTGGATCAATCACTCTGTTCCATCTTTGTAAGTGAACTCCTGGACCTTCGTATTTCGAATCATAAGTAGCAGTATCTGACATTGAATGTACCAAATATAGTGACCCTACATCATTAACAGTGTGAAGAGTCAATGCTTCTTCAGAAGTCATAGTACCTATAGCTGAACCGTTGATTAGATATTCGCCATCTCTAGGTTCTGAAGTCATCCAAGGCTTAACTTTGGAACGATTCTCTTCAAACTTTGAGTAATCAACTACTAAGTCTCTAATTATTGGATAACCAGAAAGTGGCTCAATCTTTAATCTTCCAGTACTACTGACTAATTGTGAAACTGATGCTATGTCTGCTAAAACTAGACGATTATTGACTCTCAAGCCAGAAGTAGAACTGCCTGTACCATTTCCTTCTCTAAATGAAAAACTACCATCGATATCATTTTTTACAGCAAATAATAAATCTTGAATTGAGGCATTCGATGGTACTGAACATTCTACTACATCCCATCCGGATTCAGAAGTTGCTGGACAATATCGGAAAAGTTCCAAGGTAACTTGTAATTCTGTTTTATCAATTAAGCCTGGTGCGAAGTCACCTGAAGCAACCTCTTCATCACCACTGGTTCCATAAGCAATCATCTCATCAAGTAACTCTATTTGCAGAGTACCAGATGAATCAACACAAGCAATTCTAGGCAATGCTTCAGCAACCCAAACTGCCCAAGGAGGATCAAAGTCAACATCACACAATTGGATGGAGTGGACTCTACTGCCACCAAGTGATTCGTATTTTGAATCCCAATCAAGACCTGCTTTACAGAATTCATCGTATGCTGTATCTCCAATTGCACAGACACTGAAATTTACCCCGCTTAAAGAAGGGGATTGAGAACTTACAGACTGCCAAAGTGATTCAGCATTATCAGGCATTTCACCTTCGCCCCAAGTAGATGTAATGATTAGAGTCCTCTTATGATTAGCAAGAGTCGATGTGTCAAAGCCATCCATGTCGTAAACAGTTGGAACCAAACCATAGTTTTGGGCTAATTTAGCAGTTTTTTCCGCTAACCCTGCAGCGTTACCAGTTTGAGAACCAAAAAGGATGGCCAATGAGCGGTCGCCTTCCATCAATGCAGCTAAAGCCTCGCTACCAGCGCCTGATACAGATGCTACTGCAGCAGCAACTGGTTCTGCAGTAACTTCTACAGTCTCTACAACCGCAACTTCTTCCTCTACTGCATCAGAAACTGTCTCGTACTTGATAATCTCTACAGGACAAGCTTCTGCTGCTTCAATTATGATATCACCATAATCAGTTCCGAATGTACCTGATAGTGGAGATTTACCTAAATTACGGTCAAGTGTACCATCAGTTCTAACTGCAGCAAGTATTTGCGAAGAGTCTTCAGTGACGATAAATACTTCCGGAGCAACATCTTGACAAGCATCACAAGTGATGCAATCATCTTCAATCCAAACTTTTGCTATTACTGTCATAGACTCACCTAGCACTAAGCACTGACAGACCCTAGCGGCCGTAGTCTTTGAAGGTTGCTTGTTTACCTCTAATTGATGGCCTCTAAGAAGAACTATTCTGCTAAAGCGAAATCACATATGGAAATCGCCCATATCACCCATTTCATCCCCCATGGAGACTCCTTTGGATGAGATTACATCATCGATTCTTAAAATCATAATTGCAGTTTCTGTAGCAGATTGGATAGCCTGTTCGACAACTCGCATTGGTTCAACAACATTTGCCCCTTTCATATCGACTACTCCGCCTTCATAAACATTGATTCCAGCATGGCTTTGTCCATCAGCATGTGCCTTTCTTAGTTCAATCAAAGTGGTTACAGGATCTAGTCCAGCATTCTCAGCTAATGTCCTAGGTACAATTTCTAGGGCGGATGCAAATGCTTCAATGGCCATTTGTTCTCTACCACCAACGGTTTCAGCATAAGTTCTCAAATCGCGAGATAAAGCAGCAAGTACACTTCCTCCTCCTGTTAGAACAGCTCCATCTTCCCATGCAACTGAAACAACTCCAACTGCATCGTCAAACGCTCTTCTAATCTCATCTACTACGTGTTCAGTTCCTCCGCGCAGTAGAACAGAAACTGATTTTGCCTCAGGGCAACCTGTAATAAAAGTCATTTCTGATTCACCTATTTTCTTCTCTTCAACCCTCTCAGCGTGACCAAGGTCATCCTTGGTTAAATCGTCTAAATTGGTAACAATGCTTCCACTAGTTGCTTTTGATAGTGCTTCCATGTCGGATTTTTTAGCACGTCTAATAGCAAAAATACCTGATTTTGCCATGTAATGTTGTGCGAGTTCATCAATGCCTTTTTGACATATCAGAACATTTGCTCCTGAATTTTGAATTTTCTCTACGAGACCTTTAATGTAATTTTCTTCTTCCTCAAGAAATTTAGAAAGTTGATTAGGATCAGTAATTTGAATTTTAGCATCAACTTCTGTCTTCTTTACTTCTATTGCTGAGTTAACTAATGCAATCCTAGCATCCTTGATTGAACGAGGCATTCCTGCATGGACTCTCTCTTTATCTAAGATTATTCCATCGATTAGTGAAGAGTCTTTGATTGAGCCACCTTGTCTCTTTTCTACTTTAATATCTGATAAGTCGACCAATCTTTGAGTTCCGTCAACTACCCCAACAGCATTAACTGAGCGAACACAAATGTCAGCCATGAATGATTTTACTGCACCAGCAGATTTCCCAGTTAGTGCGGTTTTTGCAACTTCCATCAAAACAGAATCGTCATTATTGGTTTCAATACCATGACTATCAAGTAATCCAACTGCTTTTTCAGCAGCTAATCTAAATCCTTCACAAATTACAGTTGGGTGAACGTTTTGTTCAATCAAGTCTTCACTTCTCTTCAATAACTCACCAGAAAGAACAACTGCAGTAGTGGTGCCGTCAAAGCAATGTTGCTCTTGAGTTTTTGCAACCTCTATTATCATTTTAGCAGCTGGGTGTTCTATATCCATTTCTTTGAGAATAGTCGCCCCATCGTTTGTTATTACTACGTCGCCCATGGAGTCTACCAACATTTTGTCCATTCCTTTAGGACCAAGTGTCGACCTTACTGCATCAGAAACGGCCTTGGCTGCTGCAATATTATTTGATTGAGCAGTTCGACCTCTTGTTCTTTGCGTTCCATCTTTTAGAATAAATATTGGTGCTTGTCCATTACCATACATAATAATGCCCCTAATACACGGCGAGGGAGCGGAAGCCTTGAACCCTGCGCTTAAAATAATTTGAAAAATATCTCAAAAATCACTTACCATATTGCTCTAGCCATTGATTGCCATATGCATTCCATTGATCCATTGACCAACCTTCTGGTAATCCAGTTTCAGGTAGTGGTGGACCTGCGGAGACAGTTGGCTGAACTGGTTCTGGAGCTGGGGCTGGGGCTGCAACTGGAGTTGGTTCAAGTGCCGCTACAGGAGCTGGGGCTGGAGGCATGGAAGAAGGCGGACCTGAAGGAATTGTAGGTGCTGATTTAACTGCTCCGTAGGTTGCTGAAAGACTATCTTGGTAGCCGTCATCTCCCCATCCACCATAATCATCTTCTTCTTGGCCAGTATTCTTCAAAATTCTAACCAATGCAATAATTCCAATAATCATTACAGTGATGAATCCAACCCATGTTAGTGCATCTGTAATATCAATAGAGGAATCAGCTGAATCATCGGATTCAGTAGCGATTTTTCTTAACTGAATCTGGATTGTGGATTGGGCAGCATCACTTACTGTCTCTGAACGAGCCCAAAGTGTAATTTCAGTTAGGAAAGTCTCATTTTGAAGGTTTAACAATGTTGTTTCAGTAACTTCAAACGTGATTACTACAGTTCTTACCTCTTCTACTCCCAAAACAAACTGTAGGTCAGAATTAGTGATTCTGGATTTAATCCAGTTCTTTGAATCTCCTTCATCGATATCCATAACTATAGATTGAGCAGTTGAGTATTGATTTCGAACTTGTACTGAAATTTCAACTTCCTCTTCCCAAGAGTCGATGACTACTTGCGGAGAGGGAAGTATCTTGACCCACTCATTCTGACTACCAACCAAATAAGATGAACCACCTGTAGCAGTTACCGATGATTCAAAATTACTCACTGCAATGACATCTAGTTCTAGATTACCGCTGGTTCCAGTTTCAAAAGAAAATAGAACTGAAACATTGTAACTAGCGCCACTAGGAATTATTGGTGTTTGATCTTGTCCTACAAGATTAGTAAATTCAGCATTCATGCCATTTGGAATATTCATCGACATAGAGAAAGAATCATCTAAATTTCCATTATTATTAACTTCAAAAGTCATTGTTTGAGCAATATCTCCAGGGATATATGATTGCTCAGACTCTCTAGTCTCAACTGCTACAGCAGCAGTATCTAGAATATCAACTTCAATGGTATAAGTGATTTTAACACTAGGGTCATCTACATTCGTAGCAATGACTCTAACATCATAAAATCCAGGCTCTATTCCAACCGACATTGGCAAATGAAGGAAGAAATTGTATGTCTCTCCCCACTCTGCCATCAATGGTGTTGATTTCTCAGATTCATCCACATATGCACCCAACAAGAAAATAGAGTTTACAACACTTATTTCGTATGATTCTTGGCTATTTCCATTATTTGTCAAAGACATCAAAATTAACTTTGAATTACCATTTGCATAACCTTCGATAAATTCCCTGCCGCCCTGATTAGAGAAAATAGCAGTATCAGCAGATAAAGCAAAATCTTTCAGAATAGGAACTTCAATATTCCTAGACATAGTCGTAACTCCAACAATTTCACCACTTGTCCTAGTTGCTCTAATTAGTGAAGATACCAATTCAGGTACTGCTTGTGAATCAGCGGTGACATTGAGAATCAGATCTACATGCTGACCTTTAGGTAAGAACTTGGAGGTGATGACGGAATCTGTATCATCATAAATGACACCTGTCCATCCATCTCGAGAAAAAGATGTTGTTAGTATGAATGTTGCATCAAGATTTCCTGTGTTGGTAAACTTAAACGGAATAATTCCAGATTCTCCCGGATTCAAAGTCAAAGCATTAAGACTTGTAGTTGAGGTTAAAGATACACTATACTGCGATTGAATTGAAATTGTTGTTGATACTCTAGCTTTCTCGCCACTATTTTGGCTGCTTGCATCAGTAAACCAAAGATCCCAGGTTTGCTGTTGTACATCCGTGCCTGGAGGTATAGAGAGGTTGGCCCAGACTTCTGTAGTCTCACCTGGTCCAATAGGCGGTATTACAACATTGAAATCATTATCATTAGGATTGTCTGTATCCAGTCTTAGTTGAGGATTCATAGGATTCATCCAACTTTCATTACTTACACTAGTTTCAGCTTTAAACTGGACATTCTTGTATCCATTATTAGTAACCATACACTTCCAAGAAAGAAGTCCACTAGGGTATCCATCAAATCCATTAGATGGGTCGTCGCAATCTGCTGTAAGAGTGTAATTGTCAACTTTTGATACGCCAAATTGTATGAAGTCATCAAAATGCATACCTTGGGTTGCTCCGGAACTATCAGATTTGAATACTAAACCAAATGTCCATGAGTTACCTCCCAAAAACAAATCTGGGTTAGCTAAAGTTGGAATTTGAGACCAAACATCTTGTGGGTCCCAAGAGAAGTTCTTCCATTGATTAGGCGCAGGACTTGGATTACCGTTAGCTAAGTCCCAATGAACTGATGACATTGCGTCAGAAAAGTTTCCATTATTTCTCCAGAACTCTAGATACGCTGCATCACCAGCACCCATTGTACCCCATGCTTGAACATGAATTTGTGAAGAAATATAGTTTGTCGATTGGAATAATGTTCGACAAACGGGAATTCCATATTGATTTGACATCCCCACATCTAATTGATCACCTACTTGTTGACAAACACCTTGATTAGAAGCAAAGTAGGATTGAACCAATCTATCAAAAGCACTAGATGGATAGGTGTTACCAGAGGTAGACATTCTCCAGTGAGAGTTACCTATCGCACCACCAGATGTATCTTCAGACCATGACCCAATAGCAGTTGCATCTCCTCCGCCTACTGGATACCTAGCGGAGCGGAAAGTTTCAGATGAACCAGATGCAGTACCGTCAAAAATATCCTTAGATATAGCTACTGGAACTACTTTCGATTTGATATCGTTATCATTTCGGTCATCGGAAGTAAAGTTAACAGATGCTCTAAGAATTATTCCTCCTGTCAGCTCATTGGTAGTAGTATTCAATATTGAGTGTGCTTCATCTGCAGTCCAAAGAATCACATTAGTATCTTTAGCCTGTCCTGCCATATCGCCAGTAACCCAATAAAAAGTCTCAATTACAAACCCAATAGGGTGAACTATCTCCAATTTAGCCTGAGTTTGTTTTGGAGGAGATGTTGGTTGTCCATCTCTAAAAACTTTAATCTCAACTTCTAATCTATCACCTTGCATTACATAATCCATAACAGAACCATCAGGCTGAACCCACTGCTCAGGACCAACCGATTGATTACCAACTACAATACTAAAGATACTGAAATCATCCTTTGAGCCTCCCCTAGATGATGCTGCCTCGGCAGGAGGGGCATAAAAAGCAGAAAGCGAACTGAGTAAAAAAAGAGTGACTAGAGTCAAAGAAGTTAGGCGGCGCATCAGCATCAACATTAACGCGATATGTATTCGACATATGAACTTCATTGATTATTGAGCCTTTGATTATTAGCATTTATTACGATTATTTCTCTAATCCGGAAATTGAAGGCTCATCATAGGAAGGTTCAATTTTTTCAATTGTATCGTCACTGAAGAATAAGTTTGGATCAAATAAATTTGAATCGTCATTGCTTTCAATTGCATTGTTTTCTTCAAAGTCATCACTTATGGGTTGTTCAAATGAATCATTTTCAACATTTTGTATATCTAATTGTTCATCTAAATTTTCTTGTGGAGAATCAACAACTGACACTTTGTTAACAGCCGCCATACTAGCAGCAGCAATAGTTTGTGCACCTTTGATTACCAAACTACTAGGAGATGATGACTCATCGATTTCTTTTTTATTTTCATCTTTTTGAACTTCAAGCATCCATTCAGGAGGTTCACCTGAACCCGCCCCTAATACTGCAAGAGTAGTAAAAGTTGCAAGAGGAATAACTGCTAGTGCAGCGATTAGATCAAGGAAGGATGTTTCTGGCACATAGCCAATATCCAGTGTAGATTGGAAAAAGGTTTTTTCTAAATCAATGTTTAGTTCTAAATCTGAACCTAGCCATCCAATCACCACAACACTTGCGATTCTTCCCATCAACCATAGAATTAAAACTGGAGCCAACCAAGAAATCTTAGTCATTGAAATCAACCACTTCCTAGTGAATGAAGCTATACCAATATAACGCTTAGCAAGTAATGGAAAGTACTTCATTATAATCATCAAAATCGCCAAGTATAAGATTAGGGCTAATTCTAATTTCCTGTTTTCATGCAATAACCAATCTGGAGTGATTAAAACCATAGCTAGAGGAATTGTAGCCAACATTACTTGGAAAGGAACTGCCAAAAGAATAAGGCCTCCATGCGTAGAAATTATTGAATGACCGTCCAACCATCGATTGTGAGCTAGAACTGAAATCTGTCCATGGGGTGATTTGGAATATTTTAGTCTAGATGAACGTCTTTCTGCTGCGCTACCTGGCGATCTAGAAAAACCAAAAAATTTCCTCCAACCTCCCTTTTCAACTACTGAAACGGGAGTAAATCCTCCCAAGATTAATGCCAATAGTAATGCAATCATACCATAAATCAATGATGCTGAACCAATCCAAGGAATCATTTCTTTATCAAAAGACATGGTGAAATTATCATCTGAAAAATCAAATTTTATCAAATATGTCAATGAAAAAGCAACTAATGGAGTAAGAAAAACCTGGCACATCGCTATGAATGTTAGCCATATTCTGGCGCTCATCGGTTTTCTTCTCGAATAACGCCCCATAATATTACGGGAGTTTACTCTATTGACAAAGATTACTCTGAAAATTTGAGCCATCAATGTATTTTTAATCTAAAATTTATTCTTCCGAATCACCAATTTTAGAAGGTGATTTAAAATCTCTAGAATCAAATATAGGATAGCCATCAGTCGAAAGTAATCTAATCGTGCCCATCAAAAATCCATCACTCCTTTTACGACCTAAATCAGGCCTAAATAAATCTTCCAATTTCTTGTCACAAGAGGTACAATAGATTCCACTCAACATCCAAGTTGGAGATGGATAATCACAACATTTTGATTCGGACTTACTTTCATTGATAACCAACTGTATTTTCTCAGCCATTTCTAAAGTCCAAGGAGGCTTAGGACCACCGATAAAAACTTGCAAACGAGAAATTAGAAACCATCCAGAGGAAATCCACAAACCGAATCCGAAAGGAACATTACCCCATCTAACTGAAACAAGGCCAAATGCGAGAGGAACGATGCTAACCATTAAACCAAGCCAGTAAAACATCCTCATGTGAAGAATTCTCTGTGTAAGATAACTAGAGAGAGGTATTGGTTCTGGGTGAGGTGGAAAATTAGTATTGAATCCTTTTCCCCTAGTAATTAGAATACCAGGTAGACGTGGAAATATAAAGGCAATAACAAACCCCGCTAGAAAATACATAGTTGAGGAAATTATTGACATAATATCACATTATTTTCTATTCAGTCTATCTAAAGTATATTGTAACTTATCCATTCCCTTGGAAATCTCATCTTTGGATATTGTATAAGCAAATCTCAAATGACCTTCTCCAGATGGCCCAAAGGCCGAACCTGGTGAACAAAGAACTCCATCTTTGAGAATCTCTAAAGCAAGTTCTTCTGAGTTAAAACCCTTAACTTGAATTTTTGGAAATACATAAATCGCACCTTTTGGCTTGTGACATTGTACTCCAGGCATAGAATTTAGTCGCTCTACGATTAAATCACATCGTTCCTTGAATTCTTTAGCGATAACATCTGGATAATCTGCTGCTTCATTCATTGCTTCGAGAACGGCATACTGCATTGCATCATTAGAACATGCTGTAATGTAATATTGCATTTTTATTATTTGAGCCATAGCCTCTAAATTTGTAGAAATGATATAACCAATTCTCCACCCAGTCATAGCGAAGGTTTTGGAAAATGAGTTCACTAACAATGTTTTTTCATATCCCGTACCCATAAAAGACACGTGTTTTCCTTCGAATACTATACGATCATATACTTCATCCGAAATAATCCATAAATCGTGTTTCTTTGCAAACTCAAGTAAATCATTTCTTTGATTTTCGTCTAAAGTACCACCTGTAGGATTACTAGGGAAATTATACAATATAGCAACTGTATTTTTGTCAACCAGTTTTTCCAGTTG
>CEVS01072845.1_pt1 | contig 15070 bp, 12 predicted proteins | sample 361571 | NCBI WGS metagenome assembly CEVS01 (sample SAMEA2623850, study PRJEB7988) | marine metagenome | isolation source: saline water (ENVO:00002010), including | reverse complement strand
CAATTAGAGTTACAGATACTCCTGTAATTGATGTACCATCTTTGACTGGAGTTGGATTTAGAGGAACTCCTATTATGCAAACAACTGTTGTTCCAGAGGAAGTATTTGCACCTGAAGACATAATCCAAGTTACAGATTTGGTTGGTCTTACACAAAATGGTTATGTCAATGGCAAACCTTACTATGGTAGTGTATTCTCTAGAGATGGTAGATTATTCGCTGGAATTTATGAAACCACTGGCGAATTGGTTCCTGTTTATACAACTCTTCAAGAGAGTATTGCTAATAGAGTTACCACTAGACCTTCTGCAATCCTTAGACAGGGTACAAGTGCCAATAGCAACAATCCTAACCTTAATATTCCAGGAACTCCTCAAAATCTCATCTAGATAGTAAGTAAATTATAATATAAAAATGCCAACTAATCCCACCACTAGTAATGATAGGTTGCCTAAGAAATCTGGGGGTGGCAATAACTTAAAGCAGAACTTTACTGCCATTAAATATGGCAATGACCACGGGTCAATTGCTTTTGGTAAAATTCATAAGAAAGCAGATGTAACATCTGATATTATGCTTGCTGCTTCTGATGGTGAACATTTTATGTCCATGGATAAAGATGGGCAGAGGACAGGTTGGACCACAATCATGAGTCCTGGAAACTTTCAGGTTGAGTGTGGAAGTAATAGAGAGGAAAGCGATGATGCTTGCATGATCAATGCCAAGAACGGTAACATTGACATTATCGCCACAAATGGTAAAATACGATTGCAGGCAACCGATATTGAACTTATTGCTGTAGGAGGTTCAGTTGATAAAGGTAACATTAGAGTTAGTGCAACTGAAAATTTTTCTGTAGATGCAAAGAAAGTTCTTCTTTCATCAAAGGTTAACACTAAAATTGCTTCAGCAGGTATCACCGAAGTTGTTGGAAATAGTTGCCTCAAAATCTATGGTTCTGTTATTCGTGGAGTCAGTGATGCATGTGCCGTTAAAGACACTAAAGTCGGTGGTCAAAGATATCAACAACAACAAAATCAAGTATAAACATGTCATTTAATTTAGACGATGCCAATGTAGGCGGACAATTAAAATGTGGTACGGGCATTTTCCCTGCCATTGGTGAAGGTGTTACTAGAGTAAATGGATCGGCAGGTATCGAAGGTCCAGTTGTTGTTGGATCACCATTACATTTTCCATTCCCATTTGCAGGAACAAATATTGGTCCGTTGACCAACAGTGATTCGATTCCAGCATTTGCACCGGGAGCATTACCACTTGGATTGAGCAATCCATATTCATTGATGGTGTCTCCTAATGCAGGTGTATTGGGTAACCTTGATGTTAATTTTAGAATTCAGGCAGGCGGAACTGTTTCTGGAATATCTGTCTTTGATTATGCTGGAAATATTCTAGCAGCAAAAAAAGACTTTGATATTCCTCACCCAACTAAAAAAGATTGGCGACTGAGACATGTTGCACCTGAAGCACCAACAGCAGACGTATATATTAGAGGTAGAGTAACAAACAAAACCGAAATTTTCTTTCCAGAATATTGGAAAGGATTAGTTGATTGGACCACAATTACGGTCAATCTAACTCCGATTGGTGCTCATCAGAATGTTATCGTAAAGAGAATTGATGAGGCGAAAGTATATCTTCAAGCACATGGAGGTATGCCAATCAACTGTTTCTATCACATCTATGGTGAGAGACAGGACTGTGAAAGAAACATCGCAGAATATGAAGGTACGTCACCTGAGGATTATCCAGGAGACAATAGTGAATACTTACAATCAGGAAAAGTTTAAGGAGATTTAATCATGTCAGAACCAGCAAAGGAATTTGTACCCTCACCAAAATCAAAGGATTGCAGCCAAAAAGCAGGTGGTTGGGGTAGACCAGTAACAAACCCAGAATTTATTTGGTATGGAAATAAAGGTGAAGATGATTATCCAAAAGACGCATGTGTTCCGTGGTATCATAGGAATGCACAGATTGACAATTTTCAAATAAACCTAACACTCACTGGCAATATTGCTAATTTCTCAACCAGTGTTACTGCACCAGTTTTTAATGGTAGTGCTACATCAGCAAAGACTATCGGTGGTGCATTTGATATTCCACATTTTAAAGATGAGAAGAAAAGAATTCGTCATGTCATTGCAGAGGGACCAGAGGCAGGAATTTATGTCCGTGGAACTTTGAAGGATTCTAATAAGATTGAACTTCCTGAATACTGGGATGGAATTGTTGATCCAGAAACCATCACTGTTACTCTAACTCAGATTGGATATTCACAAGATCTTATTGTTGAAGGAATTGAATGGGGCAAGACAGTTAAAATTAAATCTGGAACTGGAGCAAATATTCACTGCTATTATGAAATTTGGGCAGCACGTTACATTAATCCATTAGATCACGAAGAAAAACTCCACGTCGTGTATGAAGGAGACAGTCCTGAAGACTATCCAGGTAACAATGAATATTATTTGATCGGTGGATGGGACTATGACCGTCGTGAAACCAAGTGGAGGCGTCCAACAGATGAAATGGACTCTGTAAACCTTGACAAGGACTCCTGAATGTCCTATAATACCTAGGTAAGCAAGACACCCCCATGCAAGACGACTACCTCACACGCTGCGTTGCGGACCCCGTGAAGCGTAAGTTCTACCTGTACTCTGAGCAAGGTGACGAAAAAGTTCTTGATTGTGAAACCGTGGACCAGTTCATGAGTGTGCTGGAACTATGTCGTGCTGTGCTTGATGAAGACACACTTGCGTATGCTTCTCCACTCTGAGGGAAAATCGACTTTTAATTCCAAAAAAGGGCGAAAAAAAATCCCTGTAAAAAATCGCCCTATTACTTTTTTATGCATAGATACGGTCCAGACTTTTATCAAGAAATCATTAGGTGTTACGATTATGAGACCAGAAACAAGACAGTCTATGGAAATGTTATTTGTGGCAAAGTGGAATGTTCCAAAGGCAGCAAGAAACGCAGGACTAACTGATAAAGAGATGAAAATCACTTTTAATGAATACTGCAATTTGAATCCAACAACCTATGCACTACCTAATCAAATCGAAACAAATGGAATACCTTTAGAACCTAAACCTGTATATCCACCTAAAAACTAATTCGGGAGCGTGGCGGAATCGGTAGACGCACCAGACTTAAAATCTGTTAACCTTTTGGTTGTGGGGGTTCAAGTCCCCCCGCTCCTATCATAAATACCAGTGTGGTACGTTGTAGGTAGATGAAGTACCAACTTAGCACGGAATACGCTTGGTACGATACAAAAGAAGGAAGTAAAGTCATTCTGGTGTACTTTATCCAAAATGTCCCATTTACGTTTGATGAACTTCCTGAAATTGCAAGAAATTTGCCCGAAGTAGAACAAACTGCAAATGAAAATAAAAGATGGTCTTCTGAACAAATGTACAAATCATCGATGTACTTGATGTCGGAAGAGTGTCATCCTATGATGTATGACATAGAAGTTGATAAACCAGAACTCCTCCCAGTAGACTAAAAATTATGGTAATTAATCTTTGGCACAACAATGCAATGGATCAATGGAGATGGACTCTATCCAATCCAAAAACTTTAGATCAACATTCTGGTACTCAGGAAAAATTAAGAGATGCTATGAATGACGTTGCAAACACCGTAGAGTATTTAATGGAAGAAAAAAATCTTAATTTGGATATTGAGATTTCAGAATGCTTAGAAAATGATGACTGAAAGTTTTGTAGAATCGTGAAAAATATGTTATAATATGATAGTCCGTGTGAAGGAAGTGTCAAAAGGGTAGCCCTATATAGGGTTACCCTTTTTTCGTTTAATAAATAACCATACCGGAACTATAAGTACTAATAAGATGGGTCTTTCTAGATTAGATAATTTCCTGAAGTCCTCGCGTGGAACTATAATTTATGTTGATCCTAGTAGTCTGGATGCTACTGACAGCATTGAAAATAGAGGCAATTCGCTGACTCGACCTTTCAAAACTATTCAGCGTGCTCTGATTGAATCTGCAAGATTTTCTTATCAGAGGGGATTGAATAATGATAGGTTTGGAAAAACTACGATTTTATTATATCCTGGTGAACACTTGGTAGACAATAGACCAGGATTTATACCAGATGGGTTAAATAATTTTAGATTGCGGAATGGTTCAACATCTAATGATCTTCCTCCTTTTGATTTAACTTCTAACTTTGATTTATCTACGGATGATAATGAACTGTTTAAGTTAAATAGTGTCCATGGTGGCGTAATTCTTCCTCGCGGTACATCTCTGGTCGGTTTAGACCTTCGTAAAACCAAAATTAGACCCAAATACGTTCCAGACCCAGAAAACGATAATATTGAAAGAAGTGCTATTTTCCGCGTAACTGGTGCATGTTACTTGTGGCAGTTCAGTATTTTTGATGGATCTCCAAATGGGACAGTTTATAAAGATTATAATACTACTGCATTTGTTCCCAATTTCTCACACCATAAACTCACTGTATTTGAGTACGCTGATGGTGTAAATGGTGTTAATATTAACGACACTTTCCAAAACTTTTCTACTTCCAGAACTGATCTGGACATGTATTATGAAAAGGTAGGTTTAGTTTATGGTCAGTCTTCTGGTCGTGCTATTGAACCAGATTATCCATCAACTGGACTTGATATTCAACCTAAAATTGATGAGTTCCGTATCGTTGGTTCTACGGGAGAAGAAGTAGGAATTAGTAGTATCAAGGCAGGAGATGGTGTTACTCCAACATCTACAATCACTGTCACTACAACTACAGCAGCAAATGGTCTTGATGTAGATACTCCGTTTAGAATTACAGGTATAACTGCTACAGGATATAGTGGTCAGTTTTCTGTATCTGAAAAAGTAAATAGCACAAATATTAAATATCAAGTACAAAATGCCCCTAGTGTTGCTCTACCAACTGTTACCGGATCTAAATTATCAATATCTTCTGATACTGTTACCTCTGCATCGCCATATATCTTTAATATCTCTCTGAGATCTGTATTTGGTATGTGCGGTATGCTTGCTGACGGTTCAAAAGCAACTGGATTTAGATCCATGGTTGTTGCTCAGTATACTGGTATTGGACTACAAAAAGATGATAATGCATTTGTAAAGTATAATGAAAACACTCCACCAACAGGGCAGTATGATGATAAGACTGTTGCTGGCAATGAAACAATCAGTACAGACTCAAGAGCGAGATATAAACCAGAATATAGAAACTTCCACGTCAAGGTAACTAATAACTCCTTTATTCAGGCAGTTTCTATCTTCGCTATTGGATTCTCTGAACACTTTGTAACTGAAAATGGTGGCGATATTTCACTGACCAACTCCAACTCTAACTTTGGTGCTAACGCACTGACTTCTGTTGGATTTAGAACCGATTCATTCTCTCAGGATGATATTGGTTATCTTACGCACATCCTTCCACCAAAGGAAGTCCCTCTTACAGAATCCTCAATTGAATTTGATGCTATCGACGTATTAAAAACTGATTCTGCAGTTGGAGTTGGTTCAACTGGTAATCTATACCTCCTTAGTAAAACTAATGCGGATTTACCTCCAGAAAATGTAATTGAAGGTTTTAGATTTGGTGCAAGGACAAATGATGAACTTAATGTTCTGATAACTCAATCAGGAGTTACTACTGAATATAGTGCTCGTATTGTCATGCCTGACAATAGTGCTACTCCAATTAAGAGTTCTGAAAAATCCTATAATGTCAATAGAAGTCTTGTTGGAATTAATAGTATTGGTTCTTATAGTGATGGAGGAAACGCTAATGTAATTACTCTCACCGAAGCACATAGATTTATAAATGGAGAATCTGTTCGTGTTATTGGTGATACGGGTCAAATTCCTGATGGACTTGAGTCAAATACAGTTTATTTTGCTATCACAACTGGTTCAGGTATTACTAAAAATACTAACCTCAAACTTGCAAAAACACTTAATGATGCAATTAATGGCACGTCACTCACCATTAATGAAAAGGGTGGTGGGTTAAAAGTTGTTAGTAGAGTTTCCGATAAAAATTCTGGAGATCTTGGACACCCAATTCAATTTGATAATACAAATTCTCAGTGGTACGTTAAAGTATCAACAGCAGCCACAGAGAACTCGATTTATTCTACTATTGTTGGTCTTGGAACTACTTCACTTGGAAATGCAACATCTAGAACATTCTTTAAGAGAAGATCTGATGTAAGATCTGCAGTCGATAAGACATATCGCATGAGATATGTTATTCCTGCAAATGCTGGTGGTAAAGTTGGTAGACCACCAACAGAAGGATTTATTATCCAAGAATCAAGCACTTCTATTGGTGCCACGGACGGAGAAATCCAAACCTACTTTGGTTCTGGTTCTATTAGCAATATCAACCAACAGAGAAACTTCAGATTCATCGCTGGTGCAGACTGGAGTGGAGCTACCGCTAATATTGTCACTGAACTTCCACATAATCTCAAAATTGGTGCCAGTGTAGAGATTAATAATATTATTAGCACTGGCAATACCACAGGAGTTGGTAATTCTGGATTTAATGGTCAATATGTTGTTACTGGAATTTCTAGTACCAAGCAGTTTAGTATTGGATTAAGTACTAATCCCGGTACTTTTGACACCAATATTTCCAATAGAACTACTGCTCTACCATTCTTCAGACGCAAGAGATATACTGACACTTACTATCTTTACAGATTATCTGAGGCACAAACATATGTCTCTGGAGAACAAGATGGTGTTTACTATCTGAGTGTTCTAAATGCATCAGTCTCACCCACGGTCGCACCATTTACAGGTGAGAAGTTCTCTCAACCTGTAAAGGAACTCTTCCCTAAAGTCAGCAGAGATAATGTTGTATCTGATCCAGATGCATCTGAGTGTTTTGCTTCCTCTAAGTTAATTGGTAAAGTTGATGTCAATGATAGGAAGAATAGTGTAACACGACAATCTGCCGAATTAATTCGTATCGATAATGCAACCGGCATTGGTATTACGGATATTTTCTCCCTTACAGGAACGGCACATACAATTCATACTGATTATGATCATGGACTTAACCGTCTTTCAAAAGTTCAGGTTAATAGTGTAGGTGCTGGATATAGTGATGGAACTTACTATAACGTAAGATTGGTTTCCATTGGTACTTCTGAAACAGGGCAACATGCTACTGCAAAAGTTGTTATTGCATCTAATGCTATCGATAGTATCACTGTCATGGATGGTGGTTCTGCTTACGGTATTGGCAATACTCTCTCTGTTACTGGAATTACAACCACTGGATCAGGAACTCACACCGAAGGAGTTGTTGAGGTAACTAAGATTTATGATAACGTTGGTGATGTAGTTAAAATTGTTGGTGTTAAGTCTGATACTTTCAAACCATATAACCAACTTTATAGAATTACTGATGTTGGTATTGGAATTACTGCAACTAAAACGGTTACGGTTGCTGCAGCAAGTTCGTTATCTAGTAGCGTGATAACCACTGAAACTCTTGGTGTTGGATCGACTCTCACTAGCGGAGCATACTTCTATTTGGCAGGAGAATCTAAGTCCGTCAGTGCATTTGACTACACTATTGCTGGCATCGCAACAATTACCACGGTTGGATCGCATGGGTTTACTGTTGATAATAAAGTATCAATTACTGGTGCAGCACAAACTCAATATAATGGTTCATTTGTTGTTACTAAGGTCAATTCTACAAGTCAATTTGAAGCAAACTTAGGAGTCGGAACTTTAGCACCAACGGCATCAGGAACTATTTTTGTTCTGCCCGAGGGACTTACTGCTCATGATGGTAATGTTACTGTTGAGAATGAAAACCTTGCTGGTAGAATGATTCCAACTTATGCAGGAATTACGACAACAATTTCCTCTGCTATTGCAAACGCATCTACGGATCAAGTCTTTGTCTCTAACATCGGAGATCTTGATATTCTAATTGGTGATTATTTTGCAATTGACGGCGAATTGATGAGAGTTAAGACAACGGTCACTGGTTCAAATCCTATCCGTGTCTTCCGTGGCGTGCTTGGTTCAAAAGCAACTGCACACTCTTTAAATTCTGTCATTAAGAGAGTTAGAATCGAACCAATTGAATTTAGAAGACACTCTATCATTCGTGCATCTGGACATACCTTTGAATATGTTGGATTTGGTCCTGGTAACTACTCAACCGCATTCCCAGATAAGCAGGATAGAGCAATCTCTGTTGATGAAGAACTTTTGGCACAATCCGCCAAAAGAGAAGGTGGAATTAACTTCTACACTGGAATGAATGATAAGGGTATTTCATACTCTGGTAACAAACGACTCAGTACAATTACGGGTAGAGAAGAAATCTTTGACACTCCTGTTCAAAGTTTTGAGGGAGAAGATGTTAGCAAGGTTCCTAATCTGAACGTTATTGAACCGGTTGAAGTTATCGCAAGTCGTTCTATTAGTGTTGATGGTGGACCAGATAATAAAGTTATTTCTAAATTTAATGGTCCTCTGATTGTAAATAACAAAGTTACGGTCAACTCGCCTAAGGGTCTTGAGACTAATAATATCTTTATTCAGGGTGATGCAACAGTTTCTAGAAAGTATACGGTTGGTATCGCAACACCATCGTTGGCAGGTAACCCCGGTGATGTAGTCTATAATGCAAATCCATCCTCTGGTGGATATGTTGGTTGGATTTACACTACTGATAATGCATGGAGAAGATTTGGTAGCGTAAGAATTAATGAAGGTTCTGATGATGTTGTATTTGATACGATTGGTATTGGAACTACTGGACCTGGTGATTGTACTCTGAAGGTTGGTTCTGGAACATCTGTATTCTGTGTTGATGCAAATGGAGTTGGTATTGGATCAACTGCAAATGGATTTAAACTTCGTGTTATTGGTGAATCTAGATTCAGCGGTTCCGTTGTTGCAACAGCATTCACTGGTGATGGTTCTGGACTTACAAATCTACAGAATGACTCACTGTTTAGCACTGCTGGTGTTGGAACAGGAATATTCCCGGTAAGTTTGCTAAATGTTGGTATTGGTACAACTAGACCAGACCAAAATAGTGACTTAACTGTTGGTGCTGTAGGTGCTTCTGGCACTACGATGATCGTAAGATCAGAGGCAAGATTCTCTGGAATTATCACTGCCAATGATGTTACGATTACTGGATTTAGTACAGTAGCAGGTGCCTATGACATCAACAATACCTCCGGTAGAATTACTGCTGGTATTGTAACAACAACAGATCTTCTGGTTGGTGCTGCTGGTACTATTATTACTACGCAGGTTGGATTTGGTTCAGTTGGTATTGGTTCCACCAATCCTGTCACTGGTCTTGATATTAATGTTGCCGCAAGATTTAAGTCATACTCTGAGCAGGTAAGTGCTCCTTCTGTATCATCTAATCAGGTGACACTTGACTTGTCAGCAGCACAAACGTTTACCGTAACTGCTGATGCTGATGTCACAGAGTTTATTGTAAACAATCCACCAGTGGGTTCGACTAACTTTACCATAAAAATTATGCAAGATTCTACAGGCAATCGCTCTGTTGGAATTGACACCTTTAAAGACTCACAAAATAATCCCATTCCAATATATTGGCCAGGTGGAGTTGTTCCGGTGGTCACTGTGGGTGCAGGAAAGTCTGATATCTATTCCTTTAAGACATTCGACGGTAGTAATCTTACATCTGGTCTGTATGGTGTTGTTGGAGGACAGAATTTCTCATGAGTCAAGGTTTATTCCCCAAAATAGGAACAGAGTTGGATCTTAATGGTCCAATTCTTTCTTTCACTAATAATCCAGTTGGAGTTGCTACCACAAGTGGAGCATCAGTTACACTTTCAGGATTTGCCACTGCTACTTTTTCTAGCACTGCTACTCCTGATAATGCAGGAACAATTTCTTATCAGTGGTATGAAGTTGGCGTTGGTGTATTAAGTGATACTACTGAGTTTACTGGAACTGGTACTACTCAACTTACAATATCAAACTTAGTAACACCAACAGATAATGATAGAAAGTTTTTCTTACAGGCAGATTATAATCCTGCACAAGGTCAAACTGGCAATGCTATCAATGAACCTTTACAGTCTGGTATAGGAACAATTACAGTTATTCCAAATGTAGAAATTGTTGCACAACCCCCTAATGTTCAGACAACTCGCAATACAGAGGTAACATTTACTATTGATGCAAGTCTTACTGATAGTTCCTATGGTGGAGTTACATATCAATGGATGGTTGATGGTGATACTGTAAATGATGGGTCAGTTTCTAAAGTAATTTCATCCTCCACTACTGTTTCAACAAACGTCGATAGAACATTCACATCTGATGGAAATGTGCGACTGATTAACGCAACAAATGTGGTTTTAGTTGTTGCTGGTGGTGCTGGTGGTGGTGGAGGTTCTGACGCAAATGGGTCTGGTGGTGGAGGATTTACTGGAAGAGTAGGTAGATTGCCATATATTGATGGTGATAGAACTCTTTCATTCAAAATAGGAAGAAGAGGTAATGGTGGAGGAACTGGCAATCAAAATGCTGGTGGTTCTGGTGGTGCTAGCAGTTATGCAAAAGGTGGTGATGGCGGTGGAGCAGGTGGAAGTGGTTGGTCTGGTGGAGGAGGTGGAGGTGGTGGTGCCACTTCTGTTTACGATTCTGAAAAAGGTGGATATACTATTGTCTCTGCTGGTGGCGGTGGTGGAGGAGGAGGATCTCTTAATAGACCTTCGCCTGGATCTGCACCAAATGCAAGAGGTGCAGGATTAGGATTTGGACGAGTTAGAACTGCAATGAGTAGTGGAAGTTCATCACCTGATCCAGGTAATAATGGTCAGACCCATAATGGTGACGGTGGCGGTGGTGGCGGTGGCGGCGGTGGTGCCCAACCATCTAATTATCCTGGATCAGGTGGTGGTGGTTCATCTGGTGGAGATAATAGTAATGGTGGAACTCCTGGTAATGGTGGTGCTAGTGGATATGATGATAGGTATGCCTCGTTTAATTTTGACGGGTATGGTAATCCTGGCGATGGATATGTAAATATAAAATATACCGGACTTTCAGAACAAGATACTTCTGTGACGAGAATAACAAATATTACTGGAAGTAGAGGACCAGAATTAAAACTTAAGTCAAATCAGGTTGGAATTCAAACAGTTCAATGTATCGTTTCAAGCGATGTTGCACTTGATCTACCATTTGATAATACAGATACAAATTCTCCGGTACTTAGTGAGGTCGTGAACTTTATTACTGTTGACACAGTAGAGCAATATAATATGAATATTGAAGGAATTGGATCTTCTTCTGAAGCGTCATTATCGTCTGTCAATCTTGCTAACGGAGACTATGAATTTACCGTAAGTAAAGTAGATGCAGATAATGATAGATTTAATAAATTATATTCCTTTTACTCCCCAGATAAAAGTATTACTGTAGAGATGGATCTTTATGGTGGTAAGGGTGATGATGCAAATAGCAATCGGGGTGGTGAAGGTGGATATTCTAGAGTTAGATTCACAATGCTCCAGAACACTGAATATGTGATTGCAGGACTTACTGAAACAATTAACACTCCATTTGTCTACAGAAAAGCAACTTTAATTGCTTGTGTTGGTGGTGGTGGATTTGGTGGAGTTAATGGAAGAGGCGGTGATGGTGGTGGTATCGGTGTTTCTGGAGAAGATGGTAAAGGTAGAGGTGGTGGAGAAGCTCCTATTACTATTGGACCAGGAGAAGGAGGTCAAAGAGCCCGATTTGGTAGTAAATATGACGGTGCTGCATTGACTGGAGGACTCGTTGAAGATGATCATCAAGCACCAGTTCCAGAAAATGGTGATAGCGCACCATGTACTAGGGGAGTTTATTGGAGACAGCAAGGACTTGCTCCATGTGATGATATTCCATCTGGAAATAAGTTTAAATTATCTGATGGGACAGAAGTTACTAACACTTCTAGTTTAATTACTAGAGGTTATAAAGATGGATATAATGCTATTCAAACAGCAGGACTTGGAATAGCAAATGGTGGAGATGGTGGAAATGGTTATAGTGGTGGATTTGGTGGAGATGGTGGTGGAGGTGGTGGTGCTTATGGATACACTGATGGTTCTGTAACTGTTATTGATACTCAACTTGGTGGCAGTGAGGGAGATGCTAAAGTGATTCTGAGAGTTGTTCCAGCAGCACCTGAAGCAGTTATTTTCACACAAACAAGATCTTCTAACGAAAATCTCCAGGTTGTATTGACATTAGAATCTGGTACTGGTCCAACTACAATTACATTTGGGTCTTCTCCTGGATTTAGTGGCACATTGCCATCAACGGTTACCGCTCAGATACAGCAAGGAGCAATTTACAATGTAAGTTCGACTATTGGTGTTGACTCATCTAGCTTGAGTAATAATACATTAACAGCCCTTGATACTGATATCACCCCCGGATCTTTGAGTATTACTCCTAGTAAGGGAGAATGGGTATCAACTACCAGGTATCAGTTTTTATAATTATAAATAAACATATAACAATAAGCGGGGGAGAGTGAACCCGAATTATGGCAGTCAATAAGAATTTTGTCGTCAAAAATGGGTTTGAGGTCAATACTGACCTTATTCTTGCAAACACCAATACTAAAACAGTTGGTATTGGATCTACTTTACCCCAACACTCTCTTGATGTAAGAGGTGGTATCGGTGCTACCGATATTATCATTACGGGACTTTCTACTTTCAGGGATGACCTGCAAGTTGGAACATCTGGTAGTATTTTTTATGTAAGTGATGCAACTAACAACGTTGGTGTTGGCACTTCATTGCCAGCGTATACTTTAGATGTTCGTGGTCCTGTTAGTACGGGGACAACAGCGTTGTATGTCTTTGGTGACATGCACGTCACTGGTGACCTTGAAATTGATGATTTCACTCTTGACGAATTATATGTTGCTGGAATTTCTACTTTAGTAGGATATTCTACATTTAGAGATTATGTCTTCATTCAAGATGGATTACAGGTAGCTGGAGCAGGACTTACTGCTATTACCTTTAATTCTGGCATTTCTACTTTCACTGGAAATGTAGATATCAACTCCTTTGCTGATATTAGTGGTAATGTAAACATCGCAGGAATCACTACTCTTGCTTCATCGGGCGGTATTACTACTACTGGTGGAGATCTTTATGTTGGTGGTGATTTATATGTTCTTGATGATGTTGTTTATGATGAGGTTACTGGTAGAAGAATCAACGTTAGTACCGCGATTACTACCAAAGACTTCTTAGCAACTGGAATCGCTACCGTTGGTACTGCGATTACCATGTATGGTTCTACTGGAATCGTAAGTGCTACGGCATTTTATGGTGATGGTTCTAACTTAAGTGGTATTTCTACTGAACTGACAGCAACTATTGGTGTTGGATCTGAAGGAACTTTCATTGGTGCTGGCGCGACGATTATTGATTTTAAAACAACAACTGGTACTAATGTCAACTCAGTTGATTTAAATTCAGGCATCGCAACAGTCACTATTCAACCTGGTGTCTCAATCGGACTCGCAATCGCTCTTGGCGGTTAATTTAATAAATACTCTTAACACATAAAGGAAGATGGCAGAACAGTTTTCAAATGCATTAATAAGAGCAGCGGGTATTATGACCAGTTACTCTGGCAGCACGATTGGTGCAGCAGGAACCACGATTACGGTTACTGCTAACACTGGTATTGGTGTTTCTGACTTGATTGACAATCAAAATTTTATTGCTGGAACGAGAGTCGCTCAAATTGATGGAACGACAATCTATTCAGATCGCAATTCTACCAACGGATCAAGTGCAACTGGTCAGATTGTAAGATTTCTTGGTCCAACAACAGCATACACTTCTCCAGTCTCAACTAAAACTATTTTAGTTGGTGGAACTTTTGCAAATAATACAAATAACAACATTAACGTTACTGTCGAACTTTTGGATAGTAGTGTTGGAGTTACCTCTACTGGTTCGGTTGCAATTGCAAGTAAGATTCCTGTTCCTGGCGGAAGTTCATTTGTTATCTCTGATACCGGAAAAACAGTATTAGAGTCTAAAGATGAATTGCGAGTATATTGTGATACTGCTGACGCTGTTGATGTAAGTCTCAGTGTTCTCACAGGAGTTAGCTAATGCCAGATAGAAACGGTTATATAGGAAGAGCACCGTCAGATTCGGCGGTATCGGTTGCAAGACAGAATTATACTTCTAGTGGAATCACAACAGATTTTACTTTTAGTTCTGGATATGTTCCTGGTTATTTTGATCTTTACATCAACGGTGTAAAAGTTATTGAAGGAAGTGACTATACTTCCTCAGATGGTTCGACGTTCTCAGTATTAAATGGTGGTACTGCGGATGGTGATGCCCTTGAGGCAGTAGCATATAAAGCATTTAACGCTGCAACTGTTACTAATGCATCAGATCTTACGGTTTCTGGAAACCTAACGGTAAACGGAAGCGCAACCTTTGCTGGTGCAGGAACGTCGGTTTCTTTTGCAACAACAGCATTTAATCTTAGTGGTACTCCTGACATCACTATTAGAAATATTACTGGTGTTGCTGCTACTTTTTCTGGAAAAGTTTCTTATGAAGATGTAGTAAATATTGATTCTGTTGGTATTGTTACTGCTCAAAAAGGAATTAAAGTTCTTGCTGGTGGTATAAATGCTGTCGGCGTTATAACTGCTACTAGTTTTTCTGGGGACGGATCTGGACTAACTGGTGTTGCATCAACCGATAACATCATTACTGGAACCGCTGCAACATTTAATAACCTTGTAAATGTTGGTAGTAATATTAAAATAGATGCTGCAAGTGGTATTGTTACTGCAACTGGAGTAAACGTTACTGGTATCGTTACCGCAGCATCGTTTGTCGGTTCCGGTCGAAACTTAACTAATCTTCCAGCAGGTGGAGATTCTCTTGATGTTACTGCATCACTATTCATCTAAATAAAGGAAAAACAGTAAGATGGCGCTTAAAAAGA
>CEVS01109486.1_pt1 | contig 15126 bp, 21 predicted proteins | sample 361571 | NCBI WGS metagenome assembly CEVS01 (sample SAMEA2623850, study PRJEB7988) | marine metagenome | isolation source: saline water (ENVO:00002010), including | reverse complement strand
CGTTAGGCCCAATCAGCCACAAGTGATTATTTGGTATGTGTCAGCCAAAAATGACATTAGGAGAATAAATGAGTTATATAGATGGCTATTTTGACAGAGGTGCAGATCTCATAAGAGTTGTTGAACGTCAAAACGGCGAAAGAGTTTTCAAAGAATATCCAATCAAATACACTTTTTATTATGAAGACCCGCGTGGTAAGTTTAAAAGCACCACAGGTAAATCCTTAAACAGAATTATATCCAAGACTACAAAAGACTTTCACAAAGAACTTGCCATTAATAGAGGTAAGAATTTATTTGAATCAGACATCAATCCAATATATCAATGCTTGAGTGAAAATTATATCAATAGAGACGCTCCTGAATTGAAGACTGCGTTCTTTGATATTGAGGCTGACTTTGATCCGGAAAAAGGTTTCAGCAATCCAAGTGATCCATTCATGCCAATTACAGCGATATCAGTTTCTTTACAATGGCTAGATAGTCTTGTGACTTTCGCAATGCCGCCTAAGACAATGAGCATAGAAGAAGCGAAAGAGGTTACAAAAGGAATAGACAACTTATATCTTTATAAAGATGAAGGAGAAATGCTCACAGCATTTTTAGATACAATTCAAGATGCGGATATACTAACAGGTTGGAATTCGGAAGGTTATGATATTCCATATATTGTAAACAGAATACAAAAAGTATTAAGCAAAGATGACACAAGGAAACTTTGTTTATGGAAACAACTTCCTAAGAAAAGAGTGTTTGAAAGATTTGGTCGTGAACAAGAAACGTATGACCTAGTTGGTAGAGTGCATTTGGATTCACTTGAACTTTATAGAAAATACACATATGAAGAAAGACATTCATACAGATTAGATGCTATTGGTGAACATGAACTAGGAGAAAAGAAAACAGTATATGAAGGCAGTTTGGATCAACTTTACAATCAAGACTTTAGAACATTCGTAGAATACAACAGACAAGATACTGTATTAATTGACAAACTGGATAGAAAACTAAAATTTATTGCATTGACAAATGAATTGGCACACGCAAACACAGTGTTATTGCAGACAACACTAGGTGCAGTTGCAGTGACAGAACAAGCAATTATAAATGAAGCACACAGGAGAGGCGTACAGGTTCCTAATAGACCTAAGAGAGATTCGGATAGTACAACTGCCGCAGGTGCTTATGTGGCTTTTCCTAAAAAAGGATTGCACAATTGGATAGGATCGATGGACATCAGTTCACTGTATCCTTCAGTGATTAGAGCATTGAACATGGCTCCTGAATGTGTAATGGGACAATTAAGACCAACGCACACAGACGAATACATCGAAGAACAGATGACGTTACAAAAGAAATCATTTGCAGGTGCTTGGGAAAACCATTTTGGTTCGTTGGAATATGACGCAGTCATGCAGATGCGTAAAGATATTTCTATACACGTGGATTGGGAAGATGGCAAAACAGAAATTATGAGCGGTGCAGAAGTCTATAAATTAATTTTTGACAGCAACAATCCAATGATGTTGAGTGCCAATGGCACAATTTTCACAAGCGAATTTGAAGGCGTGATACCAGGATTACTTAAACGTTGGTACACAGAGAGACAAGAAATGCAATTGATGTTGAAGAAATCCAAAGACGCAAAGAACAAAGCAGAAGAAGAGTTCTGGGATAAAAGACAACTTGTTAAAAAAATTAATTTGAATTCACTGTATGGTGCAATATTAAATCCTGGTTGTAGATTCTTTGACAAACGTATTGGACAATCAACTACACTGTCTGGTAGACAAATATCAAAACACATGGCGGCAAAGATTAATGAGGTAATCACTGGAGAATATAATCATGTTGGAAAAGCAATTATATATGGTGACACAGACTCCGCTTATTTCAGTGCATATGAAGTATTGAAAAAAGAAATTAAAGATGGCGCAATTCCATGGACTAAAGAAAGTGTTATAAAGTTGTATGACCAAGTGTGTTCAGAAGTTAATGGCAGTTTTAAAAAGTTTATGGCAGAGGCTTTCCATTGTTTGAAAAGTAGAGCAGAAGTAATCAAGGCAGGTAGAGAGTCTGTAAGTTCAACAGGACTATTCATTACAAAGAAAAGATATGCAGTATTGATGTATGATTTAGAAAACTTTAGACAAGATGTAGATGATAAACCAGGAAAAATAAAAGCAATGGGACTAGACCTAAAGAGATCAGATACTCCTGTGTTTATACAAAACTTTTTATATGAATTATTAATAATGGTATTGACCGAACAGACTGAGTCAGAAGTGTTAGATAGAATAAGTCAATTCAGGAATGAATTTAAACAAAGACCTGGTTGGGAAAAAGGATCTCCACGTAGAGCAAACAATATTCAAGAGTATGCTAAAAAAGAAGCAAGACTAGGTAAAGCAAATATGCCAGGTCACGTAAGAGCAAGTATCAATTGGAACAACTTAAAGAAAATGCATAACGACAAATACTCTATGGAGATACATGACGGTATGAAAGTGATAGTATGTAAACTGAAAAGAAATCCGTTGGACTATACTTCTGTTGCATTTCCTACAGATGAGATGCACATACCAAGTTGGTTCAAAGATTTACCATTCGACAATGATGCAATGGAAAGCACACTAATAGATAACAAACTAGGAAACTTGTTGGGAGTATTAGGTTGGGATATTAAATCGACTGAGAGTAAAAACACATTTAACAACTTATTTGACTTTGGAGGATAGATGGCTACACACGGAATGATAGACTTGGAAACATTAAGCACTAGACCAGATGCCACTGTATTGACTGTTGGTGCTATAAAATTTGATCCATACACAGAACAAGAGCCACACAATGGATTATACCTCAGATTAAATGTAGATGAACAAAGTGATTTCGGTCGCCACGTAGATAACGGAACTTTAGAATGGTGGGGCAGACAAGATGAAAAAATTAGAGAAGAAGCACTTGGAGACGGAGATAGAGTGCCACTGACAGAATTTGTTAAACAACTTAACAAATGGTGTGTAGGATTAGATGAACTTTGGTGTCAAGGTCCATTGTTTGACTACGCAATCTTACAAAATTTATATGCACAATTAGAAACACCTGTGCCTTGGAACTATTGGCAAATACGTGATAGTAGAACACTATTTGGTATGTTGCCCGAAGATCCGAGGAAAGGAATACAAATGGATTTGCACAATGCACTTGCTGATTGTTATTTCCAAGCAAAGAGTGTCCAAAAGGCGTATAAACGGTTTGGAGTAAAGAAAAGATGATAGGATTCGTGATTGACTTTTCGCCAAAACCTAAATATAATGTAACAATGAGGAGAAAATAATGAAAGACATCTTACAAGATATAGTTGCCCATACTCACTCGCTAGGCTTTTTAAGTTTAGTTAAAGTGACTAATGAAGAGCAAACTAAAATAGAAAGCATGGCTGAAGATAGATCAGTGATACTTTCAGCAAACACAAACAACAAAGTAAATGAATTTGATGGTGTGTTTGGTATGCCTAACTTAGACAAGTTGGCACTTCACTTAAAGTGTCCTGAATATCAGAAGGACGCAAAGATTGAAGTTAAGTCAGCAGAAAGAAATGGCAAAACAATTCCAACACACATACACTTTGAAAATGCTGGGAAAGATTTTAAAAATGATTACAGATTCATGAGTACTGAAATCATCAATGAAAAGTTAAAGTCAGTAAAATTTAAAGGAACTGCTTGGGATATAGAATTTGAACCAAGAGTGGCGGCGATTGCTAGATTAAAACTACAAGCGGCGGCCCATGTGGAAGAAACTGTATTCACAGTTAAGACAGAAGGCAACAGTCTTGTGTTTTATTTCGGTGATGCAAATTCACACGCAGGTTCTTTTGTATTCGAAGGCAGTGTATCCAATGAATTGAAAAATACTTGGAGTTGGCCTATACAACAAGTTATTAGTATATTAAGTCTTGATGGTAGAATACAGATGAGTATATCTGATCAAGGAGCAATGAAAATAACAGTAGATAGTGGTATTGGTCAATATGATTACATACTGCCTGCACAAACAAAGTAGTAAATGGATAAGAAGATACCAACTGATAGTTTAACTGACACGCAGAAGGATTACGCAACGTTCCTTCCTGCCATGAGCAGTTTCTTTGCGAGGGACTTAGGTAAAGCAAGACACGAAGAAGATTATATCTTGCCGTCAAGAGTTCCGCAGAACTTTGAACATGGAGTCGAAGGTTTAAACTACATGAAGCCAAAGGACACTTATTTCTATTACAAGTGGCATTTATATTCGGCAGGACACGCCGACTTGAATATGAAACACTTTTCTGTTAGAGATGATATCATAAGAAACAGAGATAGAAAAGACAATTGGTTATTAGGTGACTCTGGTGGTTTCCAGATTGGTAAAGGAGTTTGGGAAGGCGACTGGAAAGATCCAACCTGTCCTAAATCTAAAAAGAAAAGAGAACAAGTGCTAGAGTTCATGGATCATAACATGGACTATGGTATGATACTTGATATTCCCGCTTGGGTGTCGCGGTCTCCTCAAGGCGCGAAAGCAAGTAATATCAACTCATATCAAGAAGCAGTTGATGGCACAAAAATAAACAACGACTATTTTATGAAAAATAGAAATGGTAATTGTAAGTTCTTAAATGTGCTTCAAGGTGAAAACTTCCAACAAGCAGATGATTGGTATCTTCAAATGAAAGACTATTGTGATCCTAAGAAATATACAGATCACTTTAACGGCTGGGCAATGGGTGGACAAAATATGTGTGATATCCATTTGGCTCTGAAACGTTTGGTTGCATTAAGATTTGATGGATTGCTTGAAAAAGGCAAACATGATGTGATGCACTTCTTAGGTACAAGCAAATTGGAATGGGCAGTGCTATTAACTGATGTACAGAGAGCAGTTAGAAAGTATCATAATGAAAACTTTATGATTACATTTGATTGTGCGAGTCCTTTCTTAGCAAGTGCAAATGGACAAGTTTACACAGATATTGAAATTAAAGACAAAAAGAAATGGGTTTACAGAATGTTGCCAAGTGCAGACGATAAAGCATTTGCAAAAGATACTAGATCATTTAGAGAGGCTGTGCTAGAAAAAGGAATATTTCCTGCATTTAGAGATAGTCCTGTGAGTGCAAGATGGATGTTAAAAGATATTACTTGTTACAATCCAGGTGATTTGAACAAAATGAAAAATGATCCAAAAACAAGTTGGGATAGTTTTAGTTATACACTACAAATGGCGCACAATGTTTGGACACACATCAAAGCAGTGCAAGAAGCCAATGAAGCATATGACAAAGGTATTAATCCTAAGATGTTGGTTGAAGAGAAGTTTGATAGAATTGCTTTCAGAGATATTGTAAATGCCGTATTTGCAACAAGCAGTAGAGATGAAGCAAACGCAGTAATAGAAGAGTTTAGTAGATTCTGGATGTCAATTATAGGAACAAGAGGAGCAACAGGTAAAAAAACTGTAAATGCTTCTACACAATTTGGAAACTTATTCACGGAGGTATAATATGGCAAAAATAAGAAGCAAGAAAATAATAGCAGTACAAAAGGAATACGACTGGTATAAAAAGAAAGTCGTAGAAATGGAAAAGGAACGAGGCTACGACAGAAGTTGGGACGGCAAACAAATACTCGTAAAGTTTAAAAAAATTAAATTATTTTTAAAAACACAATTAGATAATATGAAGAGATCAATAGGCAGATGAAAAGTTTAATAGTTGGTATGGGATTTGGTCAGTTGTACAAGGATGTACTTACAGAGATGGGACATCAAGTAATCACTGTGGATAGAGACCAATCTAAAAAAGCCGACTTTATTGAACTGACGACAGCACTTGCATCACACAGTCCATTTGATACTGCTCATATATGTGTGCCTAATCATTTGCATTTTAAAATTGCACAGAAGGTGGCACCACATACCAAATTAGTATTTGTAGAAAAGCCTGGAGTTGAATCTGCGGATCATTGGCGTATCTTAAACAATTTAAACCAACCCACAAGATTTGTAATGACTAAGAATAATATGTGGCGTGACAACATTGAAGAAATGAAAACAAAATTTGCTTCAAGCGATCTTGTACAAATAAATTGGATAAATGGAGATAGAATACCCAGTCCAGGCACTTGGTTTACTAATAGTAAATTTGCATTGGGTGGTGTAGAAAAAGATTTACTGCCACACTTGATGAGTTTATTTGTAGCAGTGGCAGGACCAGACTTTAAAGATTACAGTGTTAAAAAATTTACAACAGAACAAAAGTACACATTAGAAGATTGCACAGGCACTGATTATGGAGTAGTAGATAAAAATGGAGTTTATGATGTGCCCGACCATGCAGAACTAACACTGTCCAATGGTGATAAGACTTTTATATTGAATGCAAGTTGGAAAAGTCCATTTGGTGATGACATCGCTATGCATTTTTATAAAGGTGGAGAAAGCAACGGAGAGTCAATACAATTAGGATTATGTCCTGAAAGTGCGTACAGAAAAATGATAGAGGATACCCTTGTACATATGGAAGACGGATACTTTTGGAACAATCAATTAGATATAGATTTATGGATACAGGAGTTACTGAATGAAAACAGTGAAAATACTTTACACTGAAGGTAATGGATCTTTCGAAGAGAAGGACTTTGAACTTCCTGCTATAGGTCCTAATCAGATACGTGTACAAACTAAAATGACGGGTGTGTGCAGAAGTGATATAGATATGATGAATGGGAAATTTGGTCCTTTGCCTTTGGAAATGCAAGGACATGAAGGACTTGGCGAAGTATTGGAAATAGGTGAAGATATCAAAGATGTAGAAGAAGGTGATCTAGTTGCCACTAGAGGTGAACCTGCATACGCAGATGAATACAATGCAAACTTTGGAACTTATGTAAAAGTGCCTAGACTCGACCCTAAATACATCATTGAACCAGTCGCTTGTGGTTTGAATGTTGTTATGCAAGATGAAAGTCAATTCGAGAAACGCAATACTAAAGGTGCAAAACTTTTAATTATTGGCAGTGGCTTTTTAGCATGGGTTGTATATCAATATCTCAATGCACATTATTTCTTTGATGTAGAGGTATTGGGCAGTAGCAACAAAGAACTTTGGGGAGACAAACTGAAAGATAAGGTAGATGGTGGTTATGATATTATTGTTGATCTAAACACAAGAGATGAAGTGTTTACACAAGATTTAATTAATGAACAGGGATTGATTGTGTTAGGTGCAGAAAAAACAAATGGCATCACTACAAATTTCAGCAAACTATTATGGAATGCGGCAACAGTAATATTTCCAAGTCCAAGACAAAAAGACTTTAAAAGATGTATGAGCATGGCAGTAAAAATGATTGAAACTGGTGCTTTAGACATAAGTGGGTTTTGGAGTCAAGGATATGACAGAGAAACAGAATGGCGAGATGCTTTTAAGGAAGGCGATCTCAGAAAGCCAGGCTATAACAGAGGATACATTGAATGGCATTAGACACGTCAAAAAGAAAACAGGTTGTATATTTCATAGGAGATGAAATAGAAAATACAATAGCAAAAGGATTCAGAACACTTTTTGTTGTTGGTACTAGAGATCCAAAAGAAATAATGGACTTGGCAGATCATCATAATTGCAAACATATCTACTTTGGTACAAGTCAAAGTTATGATGGCAATGAAAAGTTTACTACTGTGATGAAAGAATTATTAGAAAACAAATACTGGGTTACTTTAGACTTTGGTATAGAATTTATTGAAACGGTGACAAATACAGGACTTATGAAATTTGAAAGATTCATTCCAATGGTGAGTGCAAAGATACCAAACATTTACAAATTGAATAAAAATACGACACTTAAAATTGATGACGTGACGTGGGGACATTCAAACACAGGTGTTTGGAGTAAAAACTTGAAAGATATTACAGAACATATGCACTACACAGATTGGTCTGAATACGTCGGCGATACGGTAATTGACGTTGACAATGAAGAGTAAAAATGCTATACTTAAAATATGAATAAAAACATTAAAAAACTTATATGGGTAACTTTTAGAAAAGAAGGACTTCACAAATATCCTGCGGCTTTGGATGATCCAAAATTAGCAACAGGTGATGAATATGATGTTTCATTCTTAGGTTATGTTCATAGACACATCTTTCATTTCAAAGTAGGAATAGAAGTATTCCATGATGATAGAGATATCGAGTTTATTCAATTCAAGAGATGGTTAGAGAAAATGTACACAGAGAACACGTTGCAGTTAAACTTTAAATCTTGTGAAATGATCAGCGATGATTTATATGCTGAAATAAACAAAAAATATCCTAACAGAGATATTGAAATAGAAGTGAGTGAAGATGGAGAAAACGGAAGTTACGCAATCTATCATAAAGAAGAAGTTACATCAGAGGTTTAGTATGTGGGTGCTATTTGGAACAATAGGACTTCTCATGCTCGTAGGCTTTGCATGGTATATGCCAATGCCTGGTCTATACGGTGGAGATGAATTTGTGAGCGATATGTATTTGTATGGCTCTTTCTTTTTCATAGGTTTAGCAGTATTAGGATATCACGAAGACAAATGACAATATACATAGTTGATTTAGAAGCAGTAGATACAAGATACACAAAAGAGTGGAAGGAACATCTTCCTAAACAACTCCAACGTGCATCTAATCAAGCAGTGGTCACAATAAGTGGAGGCGACACTCCGCAGGCAACTACTCCTGGTGCATTCTTGAACTTTGGTGGAACTAACGTCTATAAATCAGCACAGATGGAAAAAATAGGAAAAATGTTTTGTGATGGTAAAATTAAAAATGGTGATTACTTCTTATACACAGACGCATGGAATCCAACAGTATTACAATTAAAATACATGGCTGAACTGTTAAAAGTTAAAATTAAAATAGGTGGTATGTGGCACGCCGGATCATATGATCCACAAGACTTTTTGGGAAGATTGATTGGTGATGCAGACTGGGTTAGAAATACTGAACGTGCAATGTTTGATGTATTCGATCACAATTTCTTTGCAACAAGTTTCCATATTGATATGTTTACAGAAACATTTAAAGAAACAGGAAAATATTTAGGTTTAAATCCTGGACCAAAAGAAAAAATATCTAGAGTAGGTTGGCCTATGGAATATATGGATCCAACATTAAGTTTATACAAAGACATGGAGAAGACTAACACAATATTATTTCCACACAGACTGGCTCCTGAGAAACAACCAGCAATATTCAATGATTTAAAACAGGCGATGCCACAATATAATTTTGTGACGTGTCAAGAAAAGCCTTTAACTAAAAATGAATATCATAATTTATTAGGTAGTGCAAAACTTATATTCAGTGCAAACTTGCAAGAGACATTGGGCATAAGTTGGTATGAAGGAGCATTATTAGATGTGATCCCGATGGTTCCTGATAGATTAAGTTATAGCGAAATGGCTATACCCGAATTTGCTTATCCTAGTATATGGACTGAGGACTGGCAAAACTATTTGGCAAATAAGAAAAAGTTAATTGCTAAAATTGAAGATTACATGGAAAATTATAAAAAGTATGTTCCATTGATCTATAAACAAAAAGAAAAATTGAAAGATTCATTTTTTTCAGGAACTAAACTATATGGAGTAATATCAAATGGCTAAAAAACAAAGCGGCAGTAACACGCCTTCGAACAATTTGGCATCCAACGGAATATATGTACTAATGGATGATATCAACACAGATTCATGCAGAGACGTGATTAAATGGATTATGAATCAAAATCTTGCAGAAAATAGATTGCCACAGTTGACATTAATAATTAATTCACCTGGAGGAGATGTACACGCCGCATTTGCTCTGATAGACACAATGAAAGCAAGTACTATACCTATAAAGACTGTTGGACTTGGACTTATTGCAAGTTGTGGATTCTTATTATTCATAGCAGGTGCTAAAGGTAAAAGAATTTTAACTCCAAACACTTCAATATTATCACACCAATACAGTTGGGGCAGTGAAGGTAAAGAACACGAACTATTTGCTCGTGTTAAAGAGTTTGAACTCAGCACAAGAAGAATGATCAATCACTATAAAAAATGTATTGGTATGAGCGAGAAACAAATTAGAGAAATATTACTTCCACCGCAGGACGTTTGGTTAGATGCCAAAGACGCATTGAAACTTAAAATTGCTGATAAGGTTGAGGAGTTGTATTAATGGACAAGGAAAAGAAAGATTCCGAAAGTCCTGAAGTAACTTACACCGTACAAGGAGATACATTTGCAGGAAGTTGGGCACCTGCTTATGAAAATATGACCGTCAGTTATGATAGCAGTGATGCTGGTGATATAAATGAAATGATGAGGCAAGATGCAGGCAAAGGTTTCGAGAACATGACTTTTGAAGATTACAAAATGCCTAAACCATTTGAGGACAGTGTTCCTACTTTGCAAAAGATAGATGAGTTATGTCTAGAGTATCCCAGTTTAAAAATTGCGTATGACAAGTTTAGAAATATATGGCGTATTTGTTATAATGATTATGTTTCAAAAAATCCAGATGAGGAGAATTTTTAATGGCTGTAAACAAGCAATACTTCACCATGATACAAATTAGGAATGCGTTGGAGCAGATATCTGATAAGATGTCGAAAGATGATTGGAAGCCTGATGTAATAATGGGTATCAACAGAGGAGGTTGCATACCGGGAGTTTATCTAAGTCACAGATTAGGAATACCTCATGAAGCATTAGACGTTAGGTTGAGAGATCATAAAGCAAAACCTGACCTACGCAATTTAGAAAAAGCATATGCGTTCCAAAAGAAAATATTAATTATAGATGATATAAATGACACAGGAGAAACATTTAACTATATCAAGAAGAACTTTGGTGGAGAAGATAGAGTAAGAACTGCCGCAGTTATTCACAATACTCCTAGCAAGTTTAACAAACTTGACTATTATTGTTACGAAATAGATAAAGAAGTTTTACCTTGTTGGATAGTTTTTCCTTGGGAGGAATGGTAAGATGATAAAAGTTGATACTTTAGAACAAGCAAAAGCAGAAGGCAGAGCACCTTGGACTGACGTGGTGTATGACTTTAAAGATATGGTGTGGTACAACGATGGCTATCCTGTAGCAGAAGGTCATAGTTTGATTGTTCCTAAAGAAGCAACACAAGAAAGAATTATTAGATGTGTCGAACTTGCAATTAAGATAGGTAATGACAATGTTGCAAAAGGCGTAATACAAGGTTACAACATTGGAATGAATGTTGGTGAAGCCGCAGGGCAAACAGTGATGTATCCACACGTGCATCTTATTCCAAGAAAAGATGGCGATTGTGAGAATCCTAAAGGCGGTGTAAGGAATGTTATACCAGGCAAAGGGGATTACACAAAAAATGAGTAGAACACTTTTCATTGGTGATAGTCATACAGTCGGATATCAAACTATAGAAGGTAAGGTTGGTCCAGGCAGTTATTCTTTCTGGAATGACAACAACTATTGCGAAACATATTCCAAGATACACAATAAGCCTGTCGTGATATATGCACAACCAGGAGCAGTAAACAGTCTTTACACAAATTGGTTGAAGACATCATTTGAAAAATACAATGACATAGATGAAGTATTCTTATGTCTGGCTCCTTTGAACAGAATGGTTTTAAGTTTTGATGGCAAACTAAAGCAAGAAGCAGAGCCAGTAGATCATTTTACAATAGAACATCCACAATCAAATGAAATGATTAGAAAGTTTTCTGATCAACCTATTGCTGGTGACACAGTGCAAATATTGACTAAACCTACAGCACAAGATTATCAAGACGCAAAAGGTTTTAAATTTACAAATGAAGGAGGCTTGGTAGAGCCTGATCTTAGAAAAGATTCCTATATGCAGGTAAAACTTTTTAATGAATGTAATACAACATTAGAGAAGAGAGAATTTTTGTTGAACGCATATGCTTGGGACAATATTTGTGCAGAGAACAACGCCAAGTTGTATGTATTCAATTTTAGAAGTAGAGGCATATGGCCCAACAACTTCGAATATTTTGGTAAAATTAAAACACTGAAGAGAGCGGAGAAGAGTGTGGAAGACCATCTAAATACATTAGGACTTAAAGCAGAAGATTATTTCTTAGAAGACAATGAACATTTCAATAAACAATATCACGATGTGGTTGCAAAGGAGTATCTGTCATGGCTAAAAGAATAGTATTAGCAGGAGACAGTTTTGGTTGCGAATGGCCCAATGGTGAAGGTTGGCCCTTGATGTTGGCACAACAACATGGAGTGAACAACATAGCACAGGCTGGTGTTGGTGAATACAAAATATTAAAACAACTTTGGGACCTAAGTGCCAGAGATGCATATTGGGTAAACAATTATGATTGCGTGATAGTGTGCCATACAAGTCCAAGCAGAATACACACCACAGAACATCCTGTACACAAAGAAGGATTGCATAAAGACTGTGATCTAATCTACACAGACATCATGGATAAATTTGATTGGTTCAACCCCAGATTGCGTACTGCCAAAAATTGGTTCCATCATCATTATGATGACGAGTATGCAATTGACATCTACAATATGATAAGAGCAGAAATAAAGAAATTTATTAATATACCATATTTGGCAGTAGATCATTTTGAAATATCAAATTTTTATGCCAAAGAAGATAACGTTTTAAATTTATCCTCAACTTGGCCCAAATACAAAGGCAAGGTTAACCATTATTCGGATGAAGGAAACCAAATTGTTTACAATCAAATCATTGACAAATTGGATAAAATTTGTTAATATAATAAAAAGGAGAAAACTATGTCAAGTAGGAAAATGATTTATGACGCTTTGATAGAACACGCCAAAGGTCATATCAAGAAACACGCGGCGAATGTTGAGATCTACATGGAGAAAGCAGTCGGCGTTGGTGAACATCCTGATATATTAGAAGCAATAGAAAAAGAGTTAACTGTTATTGCACAATATCATGATGAGATTGAAGTGTTAGAAAAATATATTAAGAGGGATTAATGAAAACATCAGAGAAGATTAGGCAAAGGCTTAAAGACAAAGGCATACGATTTCACAGCAATGACAACATTGCTGATTTTTTAGAAGGCGACGATCTTGTTAATTTGCAAAAGGAAGTTGAGGAATCGTTTTCAGACGTGCTAGATGCTCTAGTGATTGATACTGAAAATGATCACAACACAAAAGAAACTGCAAGACGTGTGGCAAAGATGTATATCAATGAAATATTTGCAGGGAGATTTGTAAGTCCACCTAAGGTGACTTCTTTTCCTAATATGGGATATAGAAGTTTATACACTAGCGGTCCGATTAGTGTTAAGTCTACGTGTGCTCACCATTTTCAGAACATTGTAGGAAAATGTTGGGTTGGTGTATTGCCTGAGAAGGAAGTAATAGGACTTTCTAAATTTAATAGAATAGTTCATCATATTGCAGAACGTCCACAGATACAAGAAGAGATGACAACACAGATTGCAGAAGCATTACAGAAATATGCAAAAACTCCTAACGTGGCTGTATTGATAAAAGCAGAACATCATTGCATGACACAGAGAGGTGTAAGAGAACATGAATCAGATATGACAACTGCGATATTGCTTGGTGCATTTGACACACACGCTCCATTGAAGAAAGAGTTTTATGATATCTGTTTAAGTATGAAAGGTCACAACAATTGAGTAGTAGATTAAGATACAGTGAAGCATTTTACTCCGTACAAGGAGAAGGGAAATTTGTAGGTGTCCCTTCAGTATTTTTAAGAACGTTCGGATGTAATTTTAGATGCATGAACTTTGGTATAGAAAGATATCCAAACAGAGCAGAAAAATTAAAACAAGGGATCAAGTACAATCCTGAAGTAAAACAATTATTAGATGATGGTGTGCTTGATAAAGTTGATACTTTCGAAGAACTTCCAATAGTTCACACTGGTTGCGACACTTATGCAAGTATCTATCCTGAATTTAAAAAGTATATGAAAGATCACACAATTGATGAAGTTGTTGATTATGTTTTAGGACTTACTCCACAAGGCAAGTGGACAATGGATAATGGACAAGACATACACTTTATATTAACAGGTGGAGAGCCTTTGTTAGGTTGGCAAAGATTCTATGTAGAATTATTTGAGCATCCAAGAATGCAAGATTTGAAAAACGTGACATTTGAAACTAATACAACACAACCGTTGCACAAAGATTTCGAAGACTATTTGCGTAGACAAACAAAATTCAAAGTGACATGGAGTTGTTCTCCGAAACTTTCAGTATCAGGAGAACCGTGGGAGACTGCGATCAAACCAGATATTGCAAGGTCATACTTTGATATTCCAAACAGTGATGGATATTTTAAATTTGTTGTTGCTGACTCAACTGACGTTGATGAAGTAGGCAAGGCAGTAAAAGAATATTCAGATGTTGGAATTAATGTTCCGGTATATTGTATGCCTTTAGGCGGCAGATCGGAAATGTATAATCTAAACACTCAAGGGGTAGCCAGACTAGCAATGGAAAGAGGATGGCGTTATACTCCAAGACTGCAAGTAGATATATTTGGAAATAAATGGGGAACTTAAAATGGATGTAATAAAAAAAGTAAAAGATGTATTCAAGAAGAAAGATGATGCTCCTAAGACAGAAAAGGACAAAAGACTTGAAGCACTTATGAAAGAAAAAGAAGAGGCAACAAAATCAGGCGAGGCTTGGGTGGCTGTACTAGACACCAAGATAAATGAAGACAATATAAGAAATGGTTTCTTTGAATTAGATTGGAACAATGAATTTATTGAGAAACTATTGGACGCAGGCTATAAAGGCGAAACAAATGAACAGATAGTAGATGGCTGGTTTAAAACTATTGCAAGAAATATATTGCAAGAAGAAGGCATGGACACAGACAGAGGCGCAGGTTATATTAATGTTAAAGATTTGGGCAAAGACAAATCGGAAATAAGTTAGGAGACAAAATGACGGACTCAGACGAAAAACAAAGAGGACTTGATGCAACTATGGAAAACGAAGGTAGAAGAGACCTTTCACCTATGGTGCAAAT
>CEVS01194128.1_pt1 | contig 15133 bp, 6 predicted proteins | sample 361571 | NCBI WGS metagenome assembly CEVS01 (sample SAMEA2623850, study PRJEB7988) | marine metagenome | isolation source: saline water (ENVO:00002010), including | reverse complement strand
TTGTTAATTAAATGTTAATAAGTCGATAAATATAATCAAAAAGGGGGATTTAAACCAATTATTATAAAAAACAAACTTTTATTTATTTATAAGTTTGTAAGAAACTAGGTTAGTTTTAAGATTTTCAGATATAAAATTCCCAACTTTTTCTCCCTGAGAAACTCCCTCTTCAATAGCCATTCTATAATGTATACCTCCATAAAGTCTCGATATTGCTGCTTCTTCAGAAGCTTCAATAAAAGAATTGTATTTTCTTGTTGGGAGACCATAAGCGACCTCAGTTGTATCAGTGAATTGAAAATTGTCACCATATAGATTGGTAAGTGCTTTTGCAGCAGCTCGAGAAATTACTGAATGGCCACTTGTATACTCAGGAAATGGAGGGGTTTGTAAAAGAGGTAACCATTCTTCATCGTAATGCTGATTAATTAAAGTTTCTGGTCTAACCAATATGGATCTCCACTTTTCGTCCCAACAACTAATAAAAGAATCGAATAATGAAATTGAAACGTTAGCATAAGCATTTACCACTTCGTCAAAAGGACTATTAGCTGTTCTACCAGCAATAGCTGTAATACCAATCCAGTGTCCACCTGGTGTTATTTTTTTGGTTGCAAACATTGCATGTCCTCTATGATGTGTAACATATGGGTTACAATCCCAAAATTTTGCAATTTCAATCTTTTCAGGATCCATTTTGTTTCCAATTTCATAAACCTCTTGGAGTTGCTTTTGAAAAGGACTACCCTTTGTTAAATCAAATTTTAAGGGTTTTTTTGGAACAAATTGATTTGCAGAGTCTAAAACTAAGGTTCTAATTTTATTCCAGTGAGGTTCAATTCCGTCCATGTAATCTGGTGGTGTAGGTTTCCAAAAAACCTCTTCTTCTAAAATTGTATATTTAGAATACGTTCTTGTTTGATTATATAAGTCATCCTTAGCCCAATTTAAAATGTGTTTAGCAACTCTTTCTGCGTACTTTTCAGAGGCAATTTTTATTTTTTTCGGAACGCCAATTGAAATTAACTTGCTTTTAAACCTTTTTTCAAACTTATCCATCAATTCATCTGAAAAAATAAGTGCTCTTCCAACTTTGTTAAATGCATATAAAATAGTGAGATTTAAGTTGTAATTTTTAAAATCTTTTTCTGGATTAGGTATTTTTGTTAATCCTTTTACCTGTCCAACTAAAGATTTGTATTTAAGAGGCATATCTTTAGCTATTAATTCATAAGCAGCGATTGAAGGGTATAGATAAACTCTAGAAGCTACAGGGGGGGAAAAAATATCATATACAATTATATCTGATAGGTTTTGCATCGCAGAATGAAAAAGAGCTGCATCATTGAGTTCATTTTGATTAAAATCTTTACTGGCACAGCCCATAGTCAAAAATGAAATAATAATATATTTAAGTGCTTGTTTCATAAATAATTGCAAATTTAAGTAAAACTAAATTTTTATAAACTTAACTGTTAATCTATTTTCGTGATGAACTATAAGTTTATTTTAGTTGAAGTAAAATTAACTCCCTCCAATTAATTTAAGTTTTAAATCCTTTCTATTAAATTCGTCTACTTCATTTTTAGATATGCTTGTTCCCCAAACATATGCCCTTTTTAAGTTTTTAAAATTTTTAAGGACTTCAATAACTTTACTTGTGATTTTTGTGTTGTGGATGTTAAGTATTTCAAGATTATTGAGTGATTGAAGAATTTCAATACTTTCATCATCAATGTTATTGTCTTGAATTTCAAGTTTTACTAAGTTTTCAAAATTAGATATGCTTTTAATCATATCATTAGAAAGATTTGAGGACTCTGCTTTAAAATAGATAATGTTACTACTAATTTTTTTAAGTTTTTCAATATCAGAAATACTCACATTTTTCTTTAAGTATTTTACAGACAGGTATTTTTTATCATCCGAAATGTATTTAATTTGAAATGTAGAATTATCAATATTTTGAATTAAAGATTCATCTAATTTTTCTAGTACAATTTTTTCGAACCATTGTTTTTCTTTAAAATTTAAACTATAAAGTATTTCAAGGGATTCTTTTATATCATCCTCAACTTTTAATGATGCTAAATTTTCATTCGATTTGTCCAAATTATTTATCCACCATATAAGAGTTTTAATTTCATCAAACGATACAGGCTCTCCATCTGGAGGCATGTATTTAAGTTCACTAGTTGGCATAGTAATTCTTTTTATCAACAAGCTTTTTCTAGGGTCAGATTTATTTATAGGATTACCACTACTTCCTCCCTTTAAAAGATTACTATAAGAATCCATATTGAGATTTCCTCTGGATATTTCTTTGTTGTGGCAAGAAACACATTTTTGATTAAAAATAGGTTGTATAAGATCATTGTAAATTTTTACAGAATCAACTTCTAATTCTACATATTTATTTTTTTCAACAACCAACTCTTTTATGTTTTCTGGAGCATAATCTACAAGATATGTTTCACCGTGGGTTAAATTTCCACCATAGTGACCCGTTAAAGTCAAAAGGACAATGATTATGGTATTTGATAATGTCTTTAATGAAGATGAAAATAAATTTGAAAAAATTGATAACCTCAAAAACCATGATATAAATGAGATGGCTGTTAAGGATAATCCAAATACTTTATGCATGAACAAGTTTTCATCTATATAATGACCAGTCTCTGCTATTAAGAGCCCTAAAAGAGTTGTCAGAACTGATGAAAAGAAAGCTACAAACCAAGTAAAATTAATTATCCTCTGATTAATTCTTATTTTAAAAATGGAGGAATAAATTTCAATTAAAATAGCTAAGATCAAAAATCCAATTGGCAAGTGAACTAGCAATGGATGAAATCTGCCAAGAAAAAAAATAGCTTCCAAAAAAATAAAGTTTAAACTCTAATCAATTTTAAAGGAGTTGTTCTTCCAGAATTCCATTGAGGAACGTAGATGTTTTCATCATCGTCTACACAAACATCATGTGGATTGAGAAAACTACGATCATCATAGGCAGGTTTATCAATTACACCGTTATTATATGACGGTTTTCCTCCACCTGGTAGAGAAATCACTTTATTGTCTTTGTCTAAAACTGCAATCATTCCATCATAATTCCACCAGTTGTATGTGTTAATAATAGCAAAATAAAGATTGTTGCCTTTAATAACAGGTCTACACATCCAATAACCAGGAAGAGAAACAGTTTCAAGATGCTGTCCACTTAATGTAAATCTTTTGAACTCATTTTTCGTTCTAGACGAAATAAGGAGAGTTGGATTTTGATTAAAACGGCTATCAAGCGTTATTCCATGACAACAATCAAACTTGTCTTTACCATCACCTTTACCTCCAAAATGTCCCAAGTAATTTCCTTTTTGATCATATTTTATAACAAAATCCTTACCATATCCATCTGCTACATAAATATCACCATTTGGTGCAATTGCAGTCTCGGTTGGTTTGAAATCATCTTGGGAATTATAATCTTTAATTTCTTTTGGGTAAAAAATTTCCAAAATTAATTTTCCATTTAAATCAGTTTTACACACCCTATGCAAATCTGGATCAGTTATATATAAAAACTCAGTACCACCTTCATTACTTAATGTCAATCCATGGGCACCATTGAAGCCAACACTCCAACCATCTAAAATCTTTCCATCTTTGTTGTAAACCAAAACATTATTTTTTTTGTGGGTTGTTGTCATTAATAGCCTTCCCTTTTTGTCCATTACCATTTCGTGACAATGATGAACTGGGTGTGTGTTTATGTTTTGTTTACTCCAATTTTTATCAACTTTATACGTAAATCCATTGTGCCCAATGGTATCTTCTAAAGATTTGTTTTTTTTTCCAATAGAGAATGTCTTCTTAGCTGAAGCAACACCTAATCCAACAATAGCAGAATTTTTTATAAAGTTTCTTCTAGAATTATTATTATTATTTTTCATACAAGTATATCGTTTACAATTTTTCCGTGGACATCTGTTAATCTATATCTCCTACCCTGATGTTTAAAAGTCAATTTTTCATGATTAAGACCTAAAAGATGCAAAATTGTAGCTTGAAAATCATGGATATGGACTGGATTTTCAGTTAGGTTATAACCAAATTCGTCCGTAGCACCATAAGTAATGCCTTTTTTTATACCAGCACCAGCCATAAAAATAGTAAAACATCTTGGGTGATGGTCTCTTCCATAAGCAGGATCTGTTATAATACCTTGTGTATAATTCGTCCTTCCAAATTCACCACCCCATATAACTAATGTGTCTTCTAAAAGTCCCCTTTGTTTTAAATCCATAATAAGTGCAGCCGAAGGTTGATCGGTATCTTTACATTGAATTTTAAGTTCTTTATTTAAATTACCATGTTGATCCCACCCTTGGTGATATAATTGAACAAATTTTACATCTTTTTCAATTAGTTTTCTTGCAAGCAAACAATTAGCTGCAAATGTGCCAGGATTTTTACTGTCCTCTCCATACATATCAAAAATATAATCTGGTTCGTCAGAAACATCCATAACTTCAGGAACAGAAGTTTGCATTCTATATGCCATTTCATATTGAGACATTCTAGATAAAATTTCAGGATCACCTATATCTCTGTAGTTATCATCTTCTAGTTTTTTTAAATATTCAAGTTGTTCCCTTCTTAAGTCTCCTGTTACACCCGGTGGATTTTCTAAGTATAAAACAGCATCTTTGCCAGATCGAAATTGTACACCCTGGTATTTGGATGGTAAAAAACCGTTACCCCAAGAGCGTGCATAGAGGGGTTGACCCTGTTTATCTTTTGTTACCAACACTACAAACTCAGGTAAATTTTTGTTATCAGAGCCTAAACCATAGCTAACCCATGAACCCATAGAGGGTCTTCCAGGAAGGTTTGAGCCTGTTTGAATAAATGTCACTGCTGGATCATGATTAATTTCTTCAGTATACATTGACTTAATGAAACAAAGCTCATCAACAATTTTTGATGTATATGGCATTAGTTCACTCACCCAAGCTCCACTTTGACCATATTGTTTAAAATCAAAAATGGACGATACCAATGGAAAAGAGGATTGGCCTGCGCTCATACCAGTCAACCTCTGACCACCTCTAACACTGGGAGGTAACTCTTTTCCATGCATTTTTGTAAGTAAGGGTTTGTGATCAAAAAGATCAATTTGAGAGGGTGCACCACTTTGAAACAAATATATTATTCTTTTCGCTTTTGCTGGAAAGTGAGGTAATTGAGGTGGAAGATTCGTGTTGTTGATATTTGAAATACCGTTAAAAGCTCTCGCTGGACTTATAAGTGAACCAAGTGTGAGAGCACCTAGTCCAAGAGAGGTTTTTGTTAAAAAGTCTCTCCTTGAAAATTTTTCATTATGATGATGGTGATTACAATTCATAGGTGTATTTATCTTTTTATATAAACTTCATCATGATTCAACATTACATTTGCCACCATAGATAGTGCTGCAGTTTTATATAAATTTAAGCTTTTATCTCTAGGTTTTTTTCCGTTTTTGAAAATATTATATGCGAGTTTGGGGTTTTGTTTAAATTTTTTTAGTTGCTCATCATATAGATTTTTAAGTAATTCTATTTCCTTATCTCTTGGTTTTCTTGAAGTACAAAGATGGAAACCATGACTTATTGATTCCTCTATGGAGGAAGGTTTTTCTTTTTGAATCCTTTCGGCAAGAACTCTTGACGCCTCAACAAACTGTGGATCGTTTAGAAGAACAAGTGCCTGTAAAGGAGTATTGGTTATTTCCCTTTTTACCGTACATACCTCTCTTGTTGGAGCATCAAAAGTTGACATAGATGGAGGTGGGTTCGTTCTTCTTATAAATGTATACATACTTCTTCTATACAAACTATCTCCAGTAGACTCTTTATAATTTAAAAGTTTGATTGAAAAATTTGACTTTTCTTTCCACAAACCTTTAGGTTGATATGGTTTTACACTTTCCCCCCCAATATGTTTTACAAGTAAACCGCTGACTGCTAACGCATTGTCTCTAATCATTTCAGCTGGAAGCCTGTAGCTATTGCTTCTTGAAAGAAGTATGTTGTCGGGGTCAATTTCCACTTGCTTTTGATTGGGTTTAGAACTTTGCATGTATGTATGCGATGTAACCATCAATTTTAATAAATCTCTAATATCCCAATCCTTTTCCATAAAATAATTAGAAAGATATTCAAGTAAATTAGGATGTGATGGAAGCTGACCTTGTACTCCAAAATCACCAGGGGTGTTTACAATACCTCTTCCAAAAATCATCTGCCAATACCTATTAACTGCTACTCTTGCTGTCAATGGATTTTTTTTATCAAATATCCATTTTGAAAGACCTAATCTATTTTTTGGCATCTCAGAAGACATTTTAGGAAGTTTTGACGGGACATCAGCCTTTACCTCGTAACTAGGTAACTGATAACTCCCCCTATCATAGAGAAAAGTCTTTCTTTTTTCTTTCATCTCCTCCATTACCATAACAGTCTTAACATCAGAGATGTTTTTAAGCCACTGTTTTTTTAAATTTCTGATTTGAGATTTAATTTTTTTTACATTCAAATCGTTACGAACTAAGTGTTCAATTTTGGATTTATCATCTAATACCTTTCTGTCAATATTGTATGCATTGTATAAGCTTTTTAATTCATATGAACTTATGGACTTGTTAAGTACAAATAACTCGTCCATCAAACCTTCAACCCATCCGTTATCACCTGAAGAAAAATCTCCTGAAGCTCCAATTTTTAATGCTTGTTCTTGAAGATAAATTCCGCTACTTGAAACAGGTAGAATTGATTTTTTTAAATTATCGAAAACTACTTTCTTTTTAATTTTATCTCCATTTAAATACAAATTAATTCCGGAAGATTTTCCACTTCCATCATAGGAAAATGCAACGTGGTGCCAACTGTTTACAGTCAATGAATCAATTGATTTAATGTGAATGGCATCACCCGGCAATGAGCTAATAAGTCTTAAATTCAAGTGGTTTTTATCATCTAAAATCAAATCCCATCCTCTCCACCAAGAGTTTTTTCCTCCTGTTGTGGTAAGTAAACTTTGGGTAAACCCTTTTTTTCTTTTTGATGTTTTAAACCAAAAAGCAGCTGAAAAAGGTTCGGTCCATTCAAAATTGGGGACTTTTTCTATAAATACTTGATTACTTCCATCAAACTCTAATGCATTGCCCACTATGCCTTTTTTAAGTTGCTGGTTATGGTAGGAAGTAATATCTCTACTATTATCAATAATATAATCTGTTTCACGTCCAAATGAGCCCTGGACTATAAGGATTTTGTCATCACTTATGACTCGTTGTTTTTTAATCCTATCAAAAGAAACTTTTTCAATTATATTTTTTCTAGGAACAGATCTAGTTTTATAATTTGATAAATTATCTGCATAACTATAAAAACTTTTTAGTTCTAATATCTTTGAATTTAATTCTTTCTCTTTTAAGTCAATAGATAGTTGAATTTTATTTAACTTTTTTTCGGCTTTCTCATCTGGTAAAAAAAGCAAAGGTCCAAAATCTCCATCATCACCAGTCATACCAATTTCTCTAGTTTGGTTAAAAAAAGCAGATAATTGGTAATAGTCTTTTTGGGAAATAGGATCAAATTTATGGTCATGACACTTCGCACACATAAGCGTAAGTCCCATTACAGCGGTTCCAAGGGTTTCTGTTCTATCAAAAACGTAATTTAAGCGCCACTCTTCGTCAATAACCCCTCCCTCGGCTGTCATTGGATTATTCCTATTAAACGCAGTAGCTAATTTCTCTTCTTTGGTTGCATTTTCCCTCATATCTCCACTGAGTTGAACCGAAACAAATTCATCGTAAGGAGTATTGTTTTTAAATGCGTTAATTACCCAGTCTCTCCAAGGCCACATCGTCCTTATACCGTCTGCATGAAGCCCATGAGAGTCAGCATACCTTGACACGTCTAACCAATCCATAGTTAATCTCTCGGCATGCTCATCGCTATCAAGGAGTTTGTTTACCATATTTAAATACGCATTTTTATCATTTGAATTCACAAAAGATTCAATTTCATCGATTGATGGAGGTAAACCAGTCAAGTCGAAATATAATCTTCTAATTAGTTTTTCTTTAGAGGAAATAGAGGAAAACTCCAATCCTTCTGTTTGGAGTTTTTTTGAAACAAAATAATCGATTGGGTTTTTTATATTTTTTTCAGTTGAGTTTATAGATAGTTTTGAAACCTGTTTGACAGGTAAAAAAGACCAATGTTCTTTCCATTCGGCTCCTTGCTCAATCCATTTTAAAAGGATAGCTTTTTCGGTATTTGTTAAACTCAAGTTAGATTCAGGAGTAGGCATAACTTCATCTGGATCTTTTGATAAAATTCTATGAGCCATTTCACTACCACTAATACTACCAGGATTTATAGCTGTTTTACCGCTTGAAAGCTTCATAAATGCTATTTTTTCTTGATCAAGTCTTAGACCAGCTTTTCTAGATTTTTCGTCAGGACCATGGCAAGAGTAGCATCTATCAGAAAGTATCGGTTTAACATGATAATTAAAGTCAACTTTTTCTGGTATTTCACTATATTTTGCCTCGACTTCTTTGGGGACGCTGAAAGTGCATCCATAAGAAAAAACTAATAAAATAAAAATCAAAACTCTCATCTGCATAAAACAAGTACTAATTTACTAAAAAAACAAGCATTTTATATACTAATCAAATCTATTGACTAAGACAGATTAAAATTTATTATTGCAATAACTTAACCTTATATTTAATTTGTTTTACCTATTGTATGAATATTTCTTTAGATAATAATTATCAATTATACTATGAAAAAAATCATTGTTCTAAAAAGGTCGCATTCACAGAGAATATGTAATCATTATTTGTAAATATTAAGTAATTTCTATCAAATCTTATTATCTCTTTATAATCTTTACTAATTGGTAAGGGAAGAGATTTTGAATTTTTAAATTTCATTTGTTTGGTGTCAAAATCTAATAACAAACCACCAGGATTAGCACTTGAGAATCCAAGTTCGGTAACATATTTACTATAATTTCCTACATAAATTAAGTCATTTATACCACTTGATTTCTTAAAAAATTTAAAATCTTCAATATTACTAAGTTGTGCTTTAGGTGGCAAAGCATATTTTTTAAATCCCCCTTCTTCATTTATAAAAATAGAAGATTCTAGATCATAAATGTATTTTATTTCAAGTATATCACTTTCATCTTTACCTGTCAAAGATTTAATATTGTTGATGTTTGAAAAATTATTATAGTTTGGAAATTTCTTTTTCAAAAAAGGCAACTGTTTATCTAGTTTATCTTTTGAAGAAAAAGGGACGTATTTTCCAAAAAATTCATAAAATATAATTGGATCAGGTTGCAAATTATTATCAAAATCATCCAGATATAATTTTACAGGCTTTTTAATTGATGGCTTCCATTTAAAATTAGTCCCTGCATTTCCGGCAATTATATCCATTCTACCATCTTTGTTAAAATCATTAATATCAACTACATTCCATAGTCCATTTGTTTTAGAAAGTCCGTACTCATCCGTTCTGTTGACAAATTTTAAATCATCCTCTTGTATTAGTACAGTTATAGGCATCCAATCACCTACTAAAATAAGATCTTTTTTTCCATCAGAATTAAAATCAACCCATTTGCTATCTGTCACCATTCCATATCTTTGCTGCTCCATAGGCGATAAAGTATTATCCCCATTGTTTAACATAATAAAGCTGTAAGGACTTAACCCGTAAAACCCTGTTATTGATCTTGAACCTATAAACAAATCGTCATATCCGTCATTGTTAAAATCAGATACCGATACTGATGAACCATTGGTTTTTGGAAGGGGGATTTGAAGACGTGTAAAATTACCAAGTCCGTCATTTAAATAGACACGATCCATATAGAATTTGTCCAACTCTTTGTACTCGTTTCCACCACTTACAACATAAAGATCTAGGTCACCATCTTTATCAATATCAAAAGCTGCCGCATCAGTGTCTTCGAAGATATTATCTTTTTGTAAATCCACATTTTTAACCTCTTCATATCCATTATTTTTATTTGATAGAAAAACCTTTCCTCTTTGAAATTTTGCACCTCCAATAAAAAAATCCTCAAAGCCATCATTATCAAAGTCGGCTTTCACAGCTGCTGGCCCTTCAAATGACAATCTCTCTGGAATTAGTCTCTCTTTTTCATAATCATAATATTCGATTTCTTTGTGCTTTATGGGAAGATATTTAATTTGAAAATCATTTGTTTTTTTTATTTCGACCTCATCCTCATTTTTAAAATGATAGTTAGTTTTATATATAGTTAATCTTTCATTAATGTTTGTTATCATCTTTGTTTCTTTGACTCCGTCTGGCCATCTTATAATCAAAGAGTCAATTTTTTTGTTTTTACCCAATCCAAAAAAAACATTATGTGAAGAAGATGATTGAAAGCCTCTAGTAATTATATCTTCCTTAACAAGTTTTGTGTTATTTAAGTATAAATCTATTCTTGACCCCCTTGTTACGGGATAATTTACATTTCCAACTAATTTTACAGAAAGGAAGTTTGATTTTTCCGTAAGATTTTCTAGAACTGTTGCTTCAGAATTTAAGTTGTTTAGAACGATATCTAAATCTCCATCAAGATCTAAGTCGGCATATGCAGCGCCATTGCTATAAGAAGGAATACCAGTGAAAGATGGATTTACTTTTTCAAAATTTAAATTTCCATTATTTTTAAAAAAAAGGTTTGGAATTTTAAGCGTTGGCATCTTATCAATAAGCTTTTTCTTAATCACATCTTGTCGAGAGTTGTTATATTCAGTGAAATCTACATTACTTAAGTAATTTATGTAATCTAAATCATTTGGTCTTTTCAATATTCCATTTGAAATAAAAATATCATCTCTCCCATCCGAGTCAAAATCTTGTAATAAAACGCCCCAACTCCAGTCTGTTGCATGGGTATTGGTTTGAATTGCAACTTCAGAGAAGGTATTGTTTCCTCTACTTATTTGCATATGATTTCTTGAAAATTGTTGCTCAAAACCCAAATCTTTTTTTATTCTTGAAATTTTATCTAAGTCTTCACCTCCAGATTTTAAGAATATTTTTGGATCGTAGGGCATCATATCTGTTGTAAATACATCTAAGTTTCCATCCTGATTTAAATCTGCTACATCAACTCCCATAGTAAAATGAGATGTGTGACTCATTGAGTTTTTTATTGACTCAGTAAATGTTTTGTTTTTATTATTTAAATACAAATAATCATTTTCATGAAAATCATTTCCAATATAAATATCTAACCAACCATCATTGTTGAAATCAGTTGTTGTAATGGCTAAACCATATCCCAATGGACTATCATAAATGTTTGATTCTTTGGTTACATCTACGAACTTTTTATCTTTTTCGTTCAACCTATTTTCAAAAAACTTATCACCAGACAATTCGTCAGATTCTTTTCTTTTTTTTGAGCTTCCATAGCTTCTTACGGTATGAATTGCATGATTCATCAAATACATATCTAAATCTCCATCTTTATCGTAATCCAAAAATGTAGAATGGGTAGAAAAACCAGAAAAATCTAGACCCAACTGAGAAGAGCTTTCTGTAAAAGTCATATTTTTATTATTTATGTAAAGTAAATTATGAGTCCCTTTTGAACTAAGTGGGCTTACTTTACAAACGTATATATCTAAATATCCATCATTATTTACATCTTCAAAGCTAACTCCATTGGACCAAGACTTGTCCAACTTAATTCCTGATGCTAAAGTAATGTCTTTAAATTTCAGATTTCCTAAGTTAAGGTATAGACGGTCCGAAACTTGATTCCCTGAGAAGTATATATCCTCCAATCCGTCATTGTTTATGTCTCCAATGGCTACTCCTCCTCCATTGTAATAGTATAAATACTCAATTATGTTGAGTTTTGTTTTATATTTAAGATCGTTGTTGAAGTCAATTCCGGTTTCAGAAGAATTTAAGGTTTTAAACTTAATACTACTTTCAGCTTTCTTATCAAATTTACTACAGCAGAATAAGATTAAAATGGAAGCTAAAAACAATAAATTTAATTTTACTTTATTTACAATCATTTTTAAAATTTAAATACTTGCATTTTGTCATTATTTTTAGAAATAAAAATATTTTTTTCAGAAATTAAAATATCTCTAATTTCTCCTTTTACAAAAAAACCGTTTCCATCTTTATGATACTTGAATTTTAGATTACCTAAATTTTCTAAGTATAGTCCATAAGAAGCATCGTAAATGCCAACTTCTGGTTTTACATCATATAAATTACCGCCTAGTAAAATATCCTCATCTCCATCTCCATCAAAATCATGACTATTAATTGAGTAAACAGGACTAAATTGAACTTCGCTTGGAATATTAATTTTCTCAAATTCAAACCCCTCTTTGTTTATATATATAGAAGTTTCTAATGTGTTTGTAATAAGTATATCCGACTCATTGAGAGTTTTTTTATCAAAAATTTTAGATATGTCTGCAGTTTTAAAAGATTCGTAATTAGGAAATTTTTTCTTTAAACTTTTAATCTGATCAATCAAATCATGACGTAATGCGTAAGGGTAATCTTTTCCATTTTCGGCTTCAAAACAAATAATTCCTTCTCCAAAACCATTTTTATCAAAGTCATTAAAATATAGCTTTAAAGGCCTTGACTTGCTAGCTTTAAATCTTGAATTTAAGCCATGGTTGCCAACAATCAAATCATTTTTACCGTCATTATTTAAGTCTGTAATATGAATTTCATTCCACCAACCTTTCTCATCTGAAAGTTTATTTTGAATTGGATTAAATCGTGAATCTTCATTTTTAAAAATATTGATTCCCATGTATTCTCCCACTACAATAAGATCTATGTTACCATCTGTATCAATATCTTCAAACGAAGCATCAGTAATCATTCCTATATTAACTAAGTTTGGAGCTATTTTTTTGGTTTGATTTGTAAAATTGCCATTCCCATCATTCACTAAAATAAAACCAGATCCAGGTGAACCATAACTTCCTATTTTCACTCTTTCACCAACAAATAAGTCTAAATCACCATCGTTATCAATGTCACCAGATATGACAACACCGGTACTAATTTTATTATTTATATCCGGTAAAATTTGATTTGAATCTATAAACTCACCCTTGCCATTATTTAATAGTAGTCTATCATATAAAGCTTGGGAATATCTTGAGTGCTCTACACTACCACTTGAATAGTATAAATCTAAATCTCCATCATTATCTGCATCAAAAGGTATGATTTCGGAATTTTCAACATCCCTTAAATCATTGAATAATTTTTTGTTTTTTTTATCTAGATAATAATCAGAACCATCTTTTATTAATATTTGAGTGGTGTTCCCTTTTGAAGAGGAAATTAAGATATCTTCTTCATTATCCCCATTGATGTCTCCTTTGGTCATTTTAGGACCTTCACTACTACACATATGGTAAATAAGTCTTTCTCTATTAAAATCTACAAAATTACTCTCCTTGTGAACTATGTTTGGTTTTATTTTATTTTTTTTAAACAGAGGTTTAGTTGTTTTATTATTTGTTAAATCTTCTAAAAATTCGATTGCATCTTTTTCATTAAGTGAAATAATTTGATTCGCTTTGACATTTTTTAAAAAAGTTTTTTTACCATAAGGCCAAATAACTTCTATATCTACATTTGTGGCATCACCTAATCCAAAATTTGGTCTTATATCTACAGCTGATTGAAAGCCCCTTGCAGGCTGTACTTCTTGAATTTGTATACCATTTGTAGTTTTAACAATAATTTTGGTGCCTATTGCATTTACGTTATTATAAAGTCCCTTTAGTTCAAATTTTATATAATTATTTGTGCTTTTGTTTTTATTTTCAAAAACAAAAAGAGGCATATTTACATTATTTACAATTAAATCTAAATCGCCATCGTTATCTAAATCACCATAGGCTGAGCCATTTGAAAAACTTGGTAAATCTAAACCTGAATTTGTATAAGAATTGAAATTAATACCGTTAAGGTTTTTGTAGGCATGATTCGGTACTTTTTCTGATGGGATTATTTCAATTAACCTTTTGTAATCAACTTCATTATTCATTACAATTGACTTTACAACTTCATCGTTAGATATATATTGCAAATAGTCTTGGTTAGTGAGATCTTTATAGATTCCATTAGCAATAAATAAATCTTTATATCCGTCATTTTCCATATCAAAAAATAATGCTCCCCAACTCCAGTCTGAGGCTTCGACTCCTGCAAATCTTCCTATTTCACTAAATGTTTGATTTCTGTTGTTTAAATGCAAAACATTTCTTGTGAATTGATGATAATATCCGTTTTTTACAACATATTGGTATTTATTCCAATCCTCAAAAGTTGTAACCGATTTTAGTCTTTCATATTTTGAAGGAAGCATCTCTGTGACAAAAATATCATTGAAACCGTCATTATCTATGTCTGCAAGGTCGGCACCCATAGACGCACCACTTATAGACTTCATTTGGTTAGTTAGATCTTCGGTGAAAGTTCCATCCTTATTATTAATATATAGATAGTCCCTTTCAAAGAAATCATTACTTACAAAAATATCCTCCCAACCGTCTCCATTTGTATCCCCAACTGTAACTCCTAGTCCAAAACCAATTACGCTTCCAAAAATATTTGACTTTTCACTCACGTCTTTAAAAACCCCATCAACGTTTTCCATTAATTTATCTCCACCAAGTAAGTCTCTTTTCGGTCTTTCATTTTTAGTTAGGTTAAATGAACCTATGGCTTGATAAGAATTATTTAAAATATAAACATCCAAGTCTCCATCTTTATCGTAATCGAAAAAACTTGCATGTGTGGAATATCCTTTGTCATCAAGATTATAATTTGATGCGGATTCAGTAAAAGTTAAGTCTCCATTGTTTACAAAAAGTTCGTTTTGCTTGTTATCCCCTTTTATATCACCAGAATTACACACATAAATATCCAAAAGGCCATCAGAATTAATGTCCACCATGGTAACTCCAGTTGACCAAGCCTTAGTACCCCCAACGTTAGCTGAATCTGTGATGTCCTCAAAAATA
>CEVS01096305.1_pt1 | contig 15176 bp, 2 predicted proteins | sample 361571 | NCBI WGS metagenome assembly CEVS01 (sample SAMEA2623850, study PRJEB7988) | marine metagenome | isolation source: saline water (ENVO:00002010), including | reverse complement strand
TATATATATATATATAAATGAAAAAAAAAGTAAAATTTATTTATTATATCTAATTAATTTCTTTTATTTTATTATTAATATTTTCTATTAATTTTTTATTTTTATTTATTTCATCTGTAAAATTTAGGACATTTGTATCATTATTTTCTATCTCTTTTTCTAGCTCTTTTTTTATTTTTTCTATTACTACATTTCTGTATTCTATTATTTTTGTTTCAATTTCTTCTAGTTTACTACCAAATTCTTCAAATCTAGGTTTATTATTATTTAATACAGTTGTCATTAAATTTAATCCACTGTTAATTTTTCTATAACCCCAATCAATTCTCTTTTTTAATTCATTATATTGTTTATAATTAAAAGGAAAATACCATACTGCTTGAAACCTATGAGTTGCAGGGCTCTGCGACTTCTGTGCCCATGAGGGTTTACCACTATTATAGGCAATAAGTGATCCATCTCTGGCAGCAAGTAAAAAACCATTATATGTGGGTGGTTTTTTAGCAAGTGATTTTCTTACTAATTGAATCACAGAAGAATATGTTAGATATCTTCCTTTCATATTACTTTCAGTTAAAGTTCCTGAAGTTTTTAACCAATCTATTTGATCTCTAAATGTATACGCCCAACTGGATCCCTTACCATGTATATATTTAAATGCTGTTCGATTATTAACAGGAATTCCTGGGGGATTATTTCTAATTTTATTTACATGTATATTCCATTTACTAAATTTATTTTTAAATTCTTGTATTGTTCCAGTATTCCAATCTACAGTTTTTGGTATCATAAAAAAGTTTATACCAGCATCTGTACCAGAAACTTTCCATTGTCTATTAGCATCATATCTTTGTTTAAATGATTTTAAAATATGATTATATACACCAACATAACCGTCTATACTTGCGGCATATATAATATCTTTAATATTCCATTTAATTTGATTATTTCTAAATCTATTAATATCATTTTTCATACTATTTATATCATTCATTAATTCTTCATATGAAAAATTTTCAATAGCACTATTAAAATTGATATTATTTCCTTTATGGGTATATATTTTATCAAAATATTTAGAATATACATACCCCTTTTGTCCTGTAATTTTTACAATTTTTTGAAATTCAATTTCAATTTCATCAATTAAATCGTTGTTTTCATTATTAAATTGATCAATAGCTAATTTTAAATCAGTATATTCATTACTTTTTCCATAAAGTGTATTTAAATTTGTATCAACATTATCTTTAATATTATTTTCATCTAATTTATTTGTATTTTTTTCTTTCAATTTTTTCTCTTCATCTATTTGTTTTTGAAGTTTTATGTTTGTTTTTTTTAAATCATTTACTTGTTTAGTTAAATCTTTTTTAATAATCTCTGGATCTGGGTCTACTATTTTTAAATCTTCTTCATTTACTTTTAATAATACCCATACTGCTGAACTGAAAGTTACTTTTTGTTGTTCATACTGGTGGGAGGATCCATGGTGATAGAGAGAATGTTGTTTATTGCTACTATAATATTTTGTATAAAGAGGTATTTCTTCCGCATTATAATTTATATCGAAAAAGTATTGTCCTTGGTAATACGTGGTGTAAGGTAAGGTCATACTTATCCCAAAACCTGATGTTATTCCTCCACTGTAATGCTTGTCGGGAATATGCGAATTTCCATAGGGATTTCCTTTTACATATAATCCTCCATTTGCCCAACCCCCGCCGCTGGGAGTATATAATCCAAAAGTACCACGCCTGAGGAAAGCTCCCGCACTCCAATTATATGGCCCGTATGTAGTTACATGTACAAAAGAAAATTTGTCATTTATCCAACGCCCTCTTCCGTCGTATGCTCCATCTACATCAAAACCGTGATTATAGGAGTAACCCATATCCCCCCGTGTTCTTGGTTGGAAGAAATATTTCCATTGTTTATATCCTTCACCAGTTTTTGGTACTTTATAAACAAAATCAATTGTTCGTGTTTCTTCCCAATTTTGATAATCAGTTGCTCCTAATACTCTTACTTCTGGTGATCTCATATTTCCAAAATCTGCTGAAAATTTTGAATCTATATTTTGATCGGTAAGAATAGATAAATTATGAGTTGTATACATTATATCTCTAATTGTTTCACAAGCATTTGCTTTAAATATTCCTACTTTTATCCAAGTGCCATATTTATCTTTTATATAATTTACAAACACTTCTTTTTCAGGGTTATTATTTTTAGTTTTTATTAAACCAATACCTATATTTCTAACATTAAAACTAGGATAAGTTCTTAATAAACTACCATACATTAAAATATTGTATATTTTTGCGAAATATTTATTTTTAAATCTAAATTTATATGCATATTTCTCTAGAGCTCCGGTGTGGCCTAACCCTGACTTTTCGAATGTATTACTAAATTCTATTATCCAACCGGGATCATTTTTTTCATAATACTCCAAATTGTACCATTTGTCGCTATATAACTTTGAACTAAAGGTATAATCATGCCAATTTCTAGATCTAAGTCTAATTTTAGCACCATCTATAAGTTCATTATCCCAATGCAAATACCAATGTGTCCACCCACCTTGATGTTTTCCACCCTGACTAACACCACCTCCTGTCCAATGATTTGAATGTAAATAAGTCCCTGTTTTCATACTTTTTATATATACTTCCATTCCTTTATGTACCTTCATATCATCAAATTCAAATATCCAAGGCTGGTGATATTCCACTTTATCATTAATCCATTTAAACGCGTGCGATTCGTGTATATCTGCAGATAAATATTTATTATTATAAACACTTTTTAAATAAACTTTCCTACCACTTTTAAGACGACTTTTTTCTATATTTGTTTTTAATGATATATATTTACCTTCTTTTTCACTCCAATAATCAAATTCGTGACCGTCGTGAAAAAAGCGGTGACCAACTAGATCTGTATTTACTTTTAAAAATGATATATTAATAGGTTGATTAAATTCATATATTACAGTTTGATTAGTACCTTGTAAAAATTTATTTTTTACTTTATTTATTATTTCAGGATAATATCCTGATTTCCACCAGAAATTAGATCGTTGATTATTATATGATTCACTCCATAATACTGTTTGAGGATTTAATTTTTTTTCTTCTTCTTGTGTTTCACTTGATATTCTCAATGTTAAATTATCAATTCTGTTTGATCTATAAAAATTATTTTTAATTTTTGTTCCAAAATAATTTGTTGCCATTAATGAAGCTTCTCTTATATTTGCATACATTTGATAAGAATAGGATTCTCCCCACTGAAGAGTTGACAAATGCCTGGGTTGATCACAATTTTTTACAGCATAACAATGGGCATGCTGCTTCTCGTACTTCGAGACGCCCCGGTCGATACCATCGGCACTATAGCGAACCATATATTTTGTTCCCCTTTCTTCTGCCCTATTTTTACACCCCTCTAATAAACTGTAATGAGATGGAGGCCAAACATATTCTGACCGACACTGATTATCATATCTATTATTTTCACCTCGGACCCATTTTTTAGGATTTCCTATTATCCATTTATCTTCGTTTTTTTTTTCACATACTGCTGGACCAACCTCAGGATAATTTGCTACTCCTGTTTTTTCTCCTACAGCATAAGAATATCCAAAATCAGTTCTATACCACGCGTCTGCTCCAAGATATGAACCTTTTGTATGTGCACGTGAATTTAATAATTCAGTATTTTTCATTTTACAATATTTAACTGCGTCAGCTCTATTATTATATGATTTAGTACTTGCAAACCAATTTACTTCTGTAGAATTTTTATTTGAAGAACCGTCGGGTAATATATAATTTATTATTTGATTTGAAATTATTTTATATTTCAATTCTATTGTATCATTTACATTTATTTTTGAATTACGACTTAATTCTAATAAATCAATATTTCCTATACAATCAATAAATGTATTACCATTATGAATTGTTAAATTATATTGATTATGTATTGGTATAAAATCAAATCTAATATCTGTTAGATTAGAAAAATGCATTTTTTTTTTACATATTGTATTTACTAAATTATTATGTATTAAATTTGTATTATATGTACTATCATCAATTTTATATTTTATATCATGTTCTGTTATTGTTAATTTATTATCATTTATACTTATTTTTAATGTTTCATTAGAATTTTTTATATCAAATAAGTCCATATTATCAAAAGGTTGGGTGTTAAAATAACTATTATCAATTAAAGCTTCATTAAGATTATTCTTAATTGGTACACTAGTTTCTATTAAACTCCATAATTGACTTTCTAAATATAATGTTTTTTTAGCAAAAACACCATTTTCAACTTGTCCACCACAACTACCAGGATTATCTGTATTTTGCGTACATGTTAAATATCTGCCAGTATCTTTAAAAACTAATAGAAATTTATCTTTTTTTAATACTGGTCCAGTATTTCCATAAGGTGATACTATTTTTAATAATGACCAATTAGATATATTTTTACTATATGGATCAGCACTATTATTTCTATCATAATAACTAACAAGTACTCTATCATTATAACAATTTATTATTTGATTTTTGAAAAAATTTGCATTATCTTTCATTGAAATCCAAAATTCATCACCATATTCAACATTTATTTTTTTATCAATTTTTGGAACTAATTTATAAGTAGCAATATATGGATAATTTGTTGTATAATTAGAATATAATCTATATAAATCTATATAATGTACTGTTCCTACCGACGTACAGGTTGAGGCGGCATTATTACAAGCACCTAGAATTCCATTTTTTCTTTCTCCAATAATATGATGACTATAAACATATGATTCTACACCATATTTTAAAATATCATTATCAGCAGGTTGTTTTTTTCCTTCTAATTTTAATTTTATATTAAATACTAAAGTATTATTTTTAGTAAAATTAAAATTATTATTATTTCCACTTACATTTATATATTTTTCTTTTAATGAACTTAAATTTTGTATTCTATTATTATTTTTAATTTCATAATTTATATTTTTTAATGTTTTATTAGAAGTATATTTTTCATTTAAAAATCCCTCATCTGAATATTTTATTTTTTTTGTAATTACATTTATATTATCATTTGTTCCTACAGAACACCAGGGATTTAAATATGGTGGAAAATATATCTCAAAATTTATATTACTATTATTTTTTTTTAATGTTTCTATTTGTTGATTATTTGATATATTCGTAATAGAAGTTATATTTCCATATATATCTAAATATCCTTTTATTTCTTCTATTTCTTTTGTTGAACTATTTTTTTTATTATAATTTACTAAAATATTTATATAAGGTTTTTTATATTCTAATATAAAATGTGTTAATGCTGGAAATTTATTTGATACATTTTTAATTTTATCTAATGATATTTCTATATTATTTATATAATCTATAAATCCTAATACTAAACAATATTTACTATTTTTTTTTATTATTTTTATAATAAAATTATGAGTATTATACATATTATTTCCTATTGTTAAAATTTCACCTACAGGATTATTATCATAATATTTAGTATTATATGTTTTTATATTAAAAATATATTGAATATCCTTAATTGTTTTTTCTATATTATTTGTATTTTCAATAATTTGTTCAAGTTTTTTAAATTTAAGTTTATTATTTTCTATTTCTTTTTTTGTAGATAAATTTTGTATTCTTTTTTCTATATTTTTTGTAATATTAGATTTATTATGAAATTCTATTTTTTCATAATACATATTATATAAATTACACATAAGAATATCTCTTAAATAATTATATTTTAAAGGTAAATATTTATTTTGTAATGTTTTATTTAAATCTACTGTATTAGGAATTATATTATTTAAATCACTATCAGTTAAACCAAGTGATTGCTGTGTTTTTTGTATTATTTCTGGTTTTCTTTCATCTAATTCATTTGTTTCAATTACAAATGCATTTGGTTTTTTATCTCTATCAGAAAATGTATTTCCACCAGCTTTTCTGGCTACTAACATACCATTCCAATTACTTGTAGATATATACATTTTTACTGCTTCAGCTTTGTCAGTAGTAACACTGGCAAAAAATGATAAATTATAATGATTTTTTTTATCTTCTATTTCTTCAAAATAAATTTTTTCTTCTTGTTCTGTGGTTATATCAATACTATAATTCAAACTACCTATATAATTTGAAGAATTTTTAAAAAATTTTTTAGAATTTTCTATTATATTATTTAATATTGATTTTTTTGTTACATTATTAGTTATACTATATGTTCCTTCTTCATCATTATTAAATTTTATTATCCAAGTAGCTAAATTATTATTATTTTCAGTTATATTTGATTTTAATTTACTTATTATTAAATTATTATCAGAAATAATTAATTGTTTTGTGTCTTTATTATTATATAAATCTCTATATCTTACATCTATTTCTTTATCACCTTTAAATTGTCCAAAACCATTTTCATCTTTTTGAGAATTTGGACCAGCAATCCAATTTGTTGGATATATATTATATCTTTCTGTATTATATGTAAATTTATTAATTTTATCTTGTTTAAATATACTGGGAATAGATATATATTTAAAATCTAATGAAAATGATAATTTAAAATTTTCATAATTAAAATAATTTACAAAATTTTCATAATGAGTTATTATTTCATTTGTTTCATTAAATAAATTTAATCTATATGGTTCCAACATAAATTCAGCAGTTATAAGTTTCGGATCTATTTTTAATAATTCTTCTTCCGATTTAGCTATTAATAATTTTGATTTATCATCTTTTACTAAATACATTTTTCCTAATTTATTTTCACTACTATCGTGAAAACATATATTAAATACATTTTTATTTCTTACTAATTGTAATATATAACCTTTATTATCATAATTGAATTCTTTATAATTTGTATCAATTTTTTCTGTTGTTTTTTTTATATTATATGCTATTGTTTGTTGATTTTCTGTATTTTTAATTATATAATTTGTTCCATTTGTTTTAATTTCCCATATACTATTATGTGGTATATCTTCATTTTTATTATCATCATTTATTATTTTACTTTGTAATGTTATTGGATCTGATATTATTTTTGTAGTATCAGTTGATTTTATTTTAAAATATTCAGTTTTATTATTTACATTTTTTAATAATCCACTACCACCACTAAATATATCCTTAATTTCATATAAATTTTTAATTTTATTATAATTTAGTAGTATAAAAAAACATATCAAAATTAATATTAATTTATATATTTCTTTCATATTATATATATTATATATAATATTTTATTATTTTGCAATAAACATTATATTATTTATATATAAATAATCTAATATTATATATAATATATATAATAATGCTTACAGATACACATAAAATTAATTATATTTATAAAAAACTTTCTGGTAAACCTACTACTCTTATTCAAGAAAATCTTCTTCAAGAACCTAATCTTATTTTTGGTAATAATATTCATAGTCAAATTAATATTTTTCCTAATAAAACATTTCTTCGTGATAATATTCCTTCTCAAGTTCCTACATCTTTATTAAATATAAATTTAGATGATAATGATAATAATATTATTGGTAGTAAAATAGGTAAAAGTGATTCTACAAATACTATTAAAAAATTCGTAAAAATACCTATGCATTATGTTCCTGGTAGTAAAATTACCGATTCAAATAATAATATTACTAGTTTCTCTTTCTATTTAGATTTATTAGAAGATTCCATTCCTTATAATTATGATCCACATAATAGTACTTATAATTATATTTTATATAGATTTAATCAAAATACATTTACATATACTGAATTAAATGTAAACGAATCTGATTGGATACTTGATAATGATACTGGTATATTAACTTTTTATAAATCTATTAATTCTAATATAAATACTTCAGAACATATAACAATTACTAATCCTCCTTATATTAGTTTTTATAAATATATTGGTGGTAAAAGTTTATATCCAATTGTTTTTCAAAAAAATGAATTAGTTACTATAAAAAGTAATTTAAATATTGATGAAAATTTACTTGTTGAAAAAGATATTACTCTTAATAATAATCTTAATTTATCTACTATTAATTTTACTAAACTTAATGAATTACCTACTACAAATTCCAATCAATTAGTTTATGTTTCTAATAATTTATATTTTAATCATAATTCAAAATGGTTAAAAGTTACTCATGATGATCTTATTTTACAAAATAATGAACAATTTATTTATAATCATAATACCAGTTATAATATTGTTAATGTTAATACTAATATATCTGTTATAGAAATTACGCAAAATCTTACTAATGATATTTATATTGTTTTACCTAATATACAAAAAACTGGAGTTGAAAAAACTATTCTTATGGGACAATCTATTTCTAAATATATTAATAATCATAATATTATTTTATATAGTAATTTTTTAGATGTTAATGGTACCGGACCCATTTTTATGAATATTAAATTTATTTCTACTGGACAATCTATTAAACTTATGTCTGTTATTTCTAATAATAATTCTGTATATGGTAATGGTAATAAATATTGGCAAATTATTAGTGGTCATTTTCATAGTACAGATGTTTTTGAAAAAGATAATTCTGGAAATTTGATTAATACAAATGATTCCGGGGCTGTTTATCAACCAAATGTTAATAATACACAATATGAATCTATGACTAATTTAATTACTAATCAAATAGCAAATAATATTTTATTAAATACCCATATTATTAATGTTCCTGGTAATAATATATTATCATTAAATTCTGAAATTATATTATTTCAAATAAATACTAATTTAACTCAAAATAAAACAATTACTCTTGATATTGAAAATAAATCTGGACAAAAAAAAACTCTTATAATAGGTGATTCTTTTGAAACATATAAAAATGGTTTTTATATTACTATTGATTCTATTTTTATGGGTGGTTTTAATACAGAATTTTTAACCACTCCTTCACAAAAAAAAATTAAATTTATTAAATCTGGTCAATCTATTCAACTTATTTCTATGAAATCATCTTCTAATACTTTTTATTGGCATGTATTAAATGGTGATTTTGAATTTATTTAAATTTATATTTATTCATTTTTTTTTTTATATTTTATATATTTTTTCAAATTTGCTATTGTTTTATCTCTTTTACTTTCTTTTTTATACATTTTTTTTAAATTTTTTAACATTTGTTCTTCTTTAGAATTAAATTTACTACCACCTTTAACCAAATTATCAAACATATCTTTATTATTTTTATATGATATTTCTTGTTGTGGCATTTTATATTGTTTACTATCTGCAGTTTCGAACAAAGGTTTGCCTTCCATAGAAGTTTCTTTTATGGCGGTAATTTCTTCTATTTTTTTCATACCGGTTTTAAATTTATCTAATATACCTTTTTTCTTTGTCGAAAAATATAATAAATCTTGTAATGTAATCCATTTTGGATAATCTTTATTTTTTTTAGTTATAATTATATCTCCATCAAAATAACTTAATTCTGGTTGTTGGTGCGACGTGACACTATAAGGTGTTTTATATGATTTTAAACCTAAATCTTTGGCGTCACTCACAGTAAGGCTGTCGTTCGTCTTCCCCTTAAAATATGTTTTACATAATATATTTTTTTCTTCTACTATATTAACAATTTTTTCAAGTAATCCTCTTGAAGTTGTTGAATTATAAGATTTAATATTTTTAACTGATGTTTTTGGTTCAGTTATTAATGTTATTGTACCTCTTATCACCTCATCGACGTTTGTCATATCATTATTTTCTTGAATCTCCCTAAGTTTTTGAGATAAGTTGCGCACATACATTTTTTCTATATCAGGCATAATATTTTTTAACTGTAATTTTATATTTAAATATGCTCGAGCTTTTTTAATCCACCAAGTTTCTATATGTTGTTCATTGTTCTCTGCAACCCACTTATTTTCCCGCCTCTCCTCCTCTGCCGCATCGCCTTCCTCGGCCTGGTCCTCTGTAATAATAGTATAAGGATTATCCATATTAATTGAGTTATTTTTATTCACTGTTATCCATTTTTCCTGATTATTATTTATTGTTTTTCTATAATCATAAATGAAGTCTACTAGTTTATATTCATTATCAATCGCTTTCGTGCCATATTGTATCGTATTGTCGTCTGGTATCTCATTAAATCCTGGCATGTTTTTAAGGCTTTGTTTATTTTTTTTTAATTTTTTTTTGTCTACTTTTTTTTCATTATAATTTACTTTATAATTTAAGAGTTCTTTGCCCCATATATTCTCTAACATATCTATAACTTTGTTATGTATTTCATCGTCCTCTTCGTCGTCCTCTTCGTCGTCCTCTTCGTCGCCCTCTTCGTTTTCCCCATCTTCTTCCTCATCTTCGTCGTCCTCATCCTGGCTAGTTTCATCATCAACATCTACCTCTTCTTCATCACCCCCCTTCTCCGATGTCGGCTGCGACTTGTTCTTTTTATTGGCGTCCTCTAATTCATTATTTACAGTTAAATTTTTTATATTTTCATCTTTGCTAAATTTAGTAAATTCTTCCATTTTTTGACGAATAAGGTCCCAACCTGTTGCTCCTTCTTGACTCCCAATTTGGCTTTTTAGATCTTCTAGTGTACTACTTAAATTTTTTATTTTATCAACATAGATATTATATTGCTCCGCTGGTGCGGTAAACAGGTTGGGGATCGGAACTATTTCATTTAGATTTTCTATATCCCAGTCATTAGTCATTGTTTTTATTTTTTCATCGAGTATGATGGTTTCATCATTTTTAGCATCGTCTATCACCTTATTTATTTGAGCTTTTAAATCTGATAGTTCGTTAGATCCACTATTTCCTATTTTTAAAAATTGTATAAGATTATTATCTAAATCTAGATTTTGTGTATATTTATCTACATAATTATCTATAATAAAATCATTAAAATTATTAGTAAATATAATAATACTAATAATAGTTTTTTTTGCATATGTTATATAATCCTTTTCTAATATTTCTTCATCTGTATCAGTATATTTAATTTTATCTAATTTAGTTAGTATAGTTTCAAAATTTAGATCTGATTTTTTAGAAATGTTAGATTTAGATATATATATGATTAGTATATGTAACATTTTTAATTTGAGTTCAATATTCTCCGGGTCGATATTACTTATTTTTCCCAATTCTTCACACATATAATTAATTTCTATATAATCTTCTATATTAATATATAATTTATTAAATGCGGTATTATTAATTGTTTTTGATATAAAATATACTAATATTGTCATAACTTTAACTCCCTCTACAAAACTTATTGAACGATCAATAAAGTTTGCTAAATCTTCGTCTGTTTCATTTTCCTCACCAGCATTATTTTCTAAATTAGATAATTGTTCTACATTTTCACATTTAGGATTCCAGTAAGTTAAACTTAAATTGTCATTTTTATTAATATCTTTCATTTTATATGTAATATATGTCAGTGTATCTTGTATAATTTTTCCCTCATATAATCTATTCATATATATATATATATCAAATACAAAATTAGCCATTTTATTTACTGTTCCTTTTTTCTCTACCTCTTTATCTTTTTTTGCTTTCTCCATAAACTTGGTTCTCTTAGTACTTTGATTTTTTTGTTCAGTTACGAGACCATTCTCCTCATTGATTTTAGCTTCCCACATACTGTCAAATTCGCTGTACAACCGTTTCTCCTCCTCGATGAATGTGTCCCGCCACCCTGCCATATTCAACTTGAATCCATTGAGAACCCCCGTCTGGGGAGGCGTTTTAAATTGTGTTTTAATCTTTGGAGTAGATATATTAGCCTCTTCTTCACACTTGTTAGCAAATTCTTCCCACAAGGTGGAATTATCTACTGTTGCCTGATTGCCACCTTGTGGATATTGGTATAGATCTTCACTGAACATTTCGATGATTTTTTTGAATTTGTTAGGGCCGACGGAGGGGTTCATGTTGGTTGTCCACGTTGTAAGTTCGCTCTCGGGCTGGACCCCTCTCCAGTCCGCCACTCCCGACATAGGCGACGTCCATCTAAGGAATCCTCCTTGTATTTTGACGCTTTGATATGTATTTTGATTATATTTTAGATTGATTCTAATTTTCGAAGTAACATTTTTAAATCTTATTTCTAAAAATGGTTTAACATTTTTTTTAAGTTTTTCTACCCAAATTGCGGGATATTCAAAGGCGGTGTACTCGCGCCTGCTGGTCTTGCCCGCTAAATCTTCGCCCTTGAGCTTATATGGCTCGGACCTTCCCGGCTTGCGGTACGATAAGTATGTAGAAGGGATGAATACTTTTAATCTGTCTAAGTGCGCTTTTCCTTCCTCCACCGTCATGTTTAGTTGCTGCTTGAATTTGCTTCTTAGAACCTCTTTTCTTTCAAATATATTATTTATATCAATCCGACGCCCGTCAGCATCTTCCCATCTAATTCCTGACTTGTCGGAGTCAATTTCTCCTTTTATTAAATTATCAATAGGTAAACCATCCGCATCAGTAATGCCGGACTCTATAATATCAATATAATCATTAAAAAGAGTTTCAAAAGGGGTTCCTTGGCTAAAATCTGTCAAATTTCTATAATAACTATATTTTTTAATTCTAGTAATAGTGGGGTCCTCCTGGGTCGCTGTATTTTTTTTAAAAAATTTTTTGCCATTCATATTCATTTCAACATCACCTTGACCTTCATCTGGCAGATTCATATAAAACTCACTATTCTCATTGAGTTCCGCATTTGTGTACTTTTTGCGTTCAAAAATGTACTCGATAGAGCGTTCTAATTGTTTATTAAATTCACCATCATCAGTAAAAATATCCATAAGATTTTCACCATCTATAAAATAGGGTGGAGCCGCTCTTGTAATTTGGGCATGGATGTTTTTTATATTCTCCCATAATTTTATAATTTCACCTAATTTATTAGGTCTGAATGATAAAAATGTAATATTGTCAATATTATTTGATGGCTCGAAAAGGTTATTTTTTTTTTCATTACCACTTATTTTTTTTTGAGCTTCATAAATATCTGCTGGTACCGGGTCCCCTTTAAATTTAGGATAATAAAATGATTTATTTGGTACTTTAAATGGTATTGTTTTATTATCTTCTTCTGAAATTAATTTTCGACTTAATACTTGATGTCCTTTATCAAATTGATCACTTGCTTTAATTGGAGCTTCTAATCCAGCTAAATCTATAATTGATACTGTTTTTTCTTCACTTTCATTAATTTTATCCGTGTAATTTATTTTTATTACTAAATGACTTCTAGAACTATCTGGATTATTTGGTGTATAATAGGTTAATCTGGTATCATTTTCAGAATCAAATATTTTTACAATGGTGTTAGTATCCAGCGGTTTCTCTGCCCCTTCGTGGTTTTGCGGCCCATTTTTCTTTTTAGACCTTTTCGTCTCAGATTCTGGCGACTCAGGTTCTGACGTCCAAATTTTATTTATATATTTAGTTAACCCTTTACATCCGCCATTCTGTATTGTATTTATTTTATAATTTGGTATTAATTCATGTACTTCTATAGTTTTAATTGAGCCCCTACTTTTTATAATATCTAATAAATAATTAGCTAACCCTTTAGTGTTTCTATCTCCAGGACCTATTGTATAATATGTTTTTCCAGAACCAGAAGCACCATAAGTAAATAATAGTGAATTATTTTGGTCTGTCAAAAATTTAGTTAAATTTTCATTATATTTATGATTTGTATTAATTTTAGGGTTTTGACTTTGTAACATACTTTTACTGTTATGTCCATATTTATTATCTGATAATATTTTAGAAAGTATATTATTTCCAAATAATGAACTTAATACTTTAAATTCATAAGATTCGGATTGTTCCATATCAGAAATATATATTGGAACAGCTCTATTATCAATATATATTATTTGGTCTGTAGCATTCTCTACATTTAAATCATCTCTGATTCTAATAGCTAATGTATGATTTCTATTATTATTAATTTCGTTTAAAAAGAAATTTAATATATTAAGTCTAACCTTATTGATCGTCCTCGTTTTTATCTCTATACTAATATTCTTATGTAATTGTATTAAAAATTGTGATAATGTTAGATATAGTAAAATATTGGAAAAATAGTTATTTTTAGAAGCACTATCATCAGTTACTGAAGTATCTGATGGTAAACTAATGTTTTTTTTAAATTTCTCTATTTGAGTTGCAAGATATAATATTTTTTCTATCCATATGCGCTCATCATGTTGACCCGTACGTTTTCCTATAATTTTTATTAGTGATTCTATGTTCTTATAATATATATTATTAGTAATTAGTTTTTTTAATATATTTTGAAATAATTTAGTATGATGTATGTAAATCTTAGGTTCACTTAGTGATAATGTTAATTTACTAAAAATTTTTATATTGTTATCCGGAGGAGAATTAGAATAGTTCAATAATTCTTTAATAGCATTAAATAGTAGTTGTTCGGAATCTTTTTCACTCTCACCTTTGGGAAGCTCCGCATTAAACCCCATTTCTTCGATGCTAGTTTTAAGGAGAAGCGAGTCGGTGGACTTGAGCTCGGCATGCAGTAAGGATGTGTCCTCATTTATTGTGACCGTACCGGAGACTTCTACATCCATTTCTCTCGTCTCCGTAGAAGGAACATAATGGTCATTTTTTTCCCTTTGAGTAGTTGTGGCAAGAAGTTTTTCCATTTGCGCGTTCCTACTAGCTACATCCTTTGCCACTGTGGCAGCCAAGTCCTTTTGCCTTCTCGATTCTTCACGCATATTGGCGGCGGCGGCCAACTTTTCAGCGGCCAGTTTTTTAGTCTCAAGTAGGTCTATATCCCGTTGTAGTTTTTGTATTTCGGCTTGATTTATTTTTGATTGTTTATCATCTATTGGGTTATCTAGCGGGTTGTACAACTTGTCTTTGGCCGCTCTTAGATCTTTTATTTGTTGTTCTAAATTTGTAATGTTATCTAATTGTTCTTGGGGACTGCCGGCGGGGTCGGTGCCCATGACCTCTTTATCGGACGCCCCCGGGGCATTGTCTGGCTTGGTGGGGTTGGTGGGGTTGGTGGTCTCGTCTAGCTCTGCGACACCCAATTCATC
>CEVS01002715.1_pt1 | contig 15257 bp, 13 predicted proteins | sample 361571 | NCBI WGS metagenome assembly CEVS01 (sample SAMEA2623850, study PRJEB7988) | marine metagenome | isolation source: saline water (ENVO:00002010), including | reverse complement strand
TCAAGCTTTTTTCCACGTGAAATGGATTTAATTTTTGTATAACTATCTTCAACGCCATTTTTTCTTAGTATAGTTTGAATAGCTTCAGTTAAAATTTCCCAACAGTTATCTAGGTCTTTTGTGATTAATTCCTTATTAGGCTCAATTTTAGCGATGCCTTTTTTTAAAGAATTGAGACTGATAATAATATAAGCAAATAACGAGCCAATATTCCTTAGAGCAGTTGAGTCCGATAAATCTCTTTGCAATCTTGATAGTTGAATTTTATTTTTCAAGGCAATAATTAAACCATTAGCAATAGTAAGATTCCCTTCAGCGTTTTCAAAATCTATAGGATTAACTTTGTGCGGCATGGTTGAAGAGCCAACTTCTCCAGCTTTCAAATTTTGTTTTAAATAATTTTTTGATATTAAGAGCCAAATGTCTTGTGCAAAATCAATAAATACATTGTTTAAATTGTGTGTATTAGCTAGCTGAAATGCCATAGCATCTTTAAGTTCAATCTGAGTTGAATGTGTTGAAAAATCTAAACCTAAAGAATTAACAAATTTTTTAGACAACTGTTCCCAATTTACTTTATTTTCTGCAATGACGTGCGCATTGTAGTTTCCAGAAGCTCCATTAAACTTTCCTTTTTGCTTGAGCGACTTAATCAAATCTAAGTGAAATTTTATTCGATAACTAAAATTAGAAAATTCCTTACCCAGTGTAGTAGGCGAAGCAGGTTGGCCATGCGTAAAAGCCAGCATTGATATTTTTGAATATTTTTTTGATAAAGTATTTAATTCTTTCTGTAAAGAAATAACTTCAGGCAAAAGTTCAGTACTTAAAAATCTTTGTAACATTAAGGAGTAAGAAAGATTATTGATGTCTTCGGAAGTGCAACAAAAATGTACAAATTCACAAAGATTATATAATTTAAATTTCTTTAATTTCTCAACAATAAATAGCTCAACAGCTTTAACATCATGATTGGTTTTCTTTTCAATTTTCTTAACTTGTTTAGCATCTTGAATGGAAAATTCTTTAAAAATACTAACTATTTTTTTTTGCTGACTATCTGATGGTTTGGGAATGAATTTAATTTTATTGCTATTTGCAATAAGTAGAAGCCATTCAATTTCAACTTCTACTCTCGTTTTGATCAAAGCAAACTCACTAAAATAATTTGCAAGAGATTTTGTTTGAGATTCATATCTCCCATCGATGGGAGTTACAGAAAGCAGATTATCGTTGGGCATTAATTTTCAAAAGAGAATTATATATCTATCTCGCCTCCACCTAAACATATTTCACCTTCATAAAACACAATAAATTGTCCTGGAGTGACTGCTCTTTGTGGTTCTTTAAAAAGAACTATAGCTTTATTTTCTTGAATATCGATTTCACAGACTTGATCTTTCTGGCGATACCTAATTTTTGCTGTAACTTTATTTGTGGATGGCTGTTTCAACCAATTTATATTTGAAACCGAAAGTTTTTTTCTGAAGAGCAAAGGATGATCATTTTCTTGTACAACTACTAGTTTATTATTCGAAAAATCTTTTTGTGCAACATACCAAGCTTTTTCTGGTCTATTTTTTAATCCTCCAATGCCAAGACCTTGTCTTTGGCCGATTGTATAAAAATATAAACCCTTGTGTTCTCCAATTACCTCATCTTTTTCATCGACAATTTCTCCATAATCTTCAGGAAGATAATTTTTTAAAAACTCTGGAAATGGTCTTTCGCCAATAAAGCATATACCCGTGCTATCTTTTTTATCGTAAGTAACTAAATTTTCTGTTTCAGCTATCTTTCTAACATCGGCTTTCAAAAGATTTCCTAGGGGAAATTTGATCTTTTTAAAAACATCTTTTTCAACCTGACTTAAAAAATACGTCTGGTCTTTACTTTGATCATAAGATTTACATAAGAAATATTCTTTATCGATCACCTGAATTTTGGAATAGTGTCCTGTTGCAACAACGTCAAAATCATTCTGAATAGCATAATCTGTGAACTCTTTGAATTTAATAAATTTATTGCAATAAACATCCGGGTTAGGAGTTTTACCATTATTTAATTCGTCTAAAAAATAACTAAATACCTTGTCTTTATATTGTTTAGCAAAATTCATTTGCACTAAATTTATGCCTAATTTGTCAGCAACTTGTGCGGCATCTAAAAAGTCTTCTTTGATACTACAATATGGACTTCCATCATCGTCTTCCCAATTTCTCATAAATCCAGCTGTAACATCGAAACCCTCTTGTTTTAAAAGGAATGCAGCAACAGAAGAGTCGACTCCGCCTGATAAACCAACTAGAACTTTCACAATTTTTATAGATAAGTAAAAAATGCTATGATACCGCGCTTCAAAAGACTTTAATAACACTTATGGCTTATAAACACATACAAATACCACAAAATGGAGAGCAAATTACCGTAAATGATTCTGGAGAATTAAACGTTCCTTCAAACCCAATAATTCCATTTATAGAAGGAGATGGCATCGGAACGGATGTAACAGCTGCAATGATCAAAGTTGTCGATCAAGCAGTAAATCTTGCTTATAACGGTGAAAGAAAAATTGCTTGGATGGAAATATTTTGTGGAGAAAAATCTCTAGATGTTTATGGTGAAAATGAATGGTTACCTGATGAAACCATTGATGCCTTAGAGAACTATTTAGTGGGTATTAAGGGTCCATTGACTACTCCTATTGGAGGTGGCATAAGATCTTTAAATGTTCGTTTGAGACAGGTTCTAGACTTGTATGTCTGCCAAAGGCCAATAAGATATTTTGAAGGTGTTCCAAGCCCAGTAGTAATTCCTGAAACAACTGACATGATTGTCTTTAGAGAAAACTCTGAAGACATCTACGCAGGAATAGAATTTGAGGCAAACTCAGATGAAGCTACCAAACTTATTAATTTTCTTACTAAAGAAATGAATGTGAAAAATATAAGATTCGAAGATGCTTGTGGTATAGGAATTAAACCCATCTCAAAAGAAGGCACTGAAAGACATGTCAGAAAAGCAATTCAATATGCAATTGATAATGATCGTTCATCGGTAACTATTGTTCACAAAGGGAATATCATGAAATATACCGAAGGTTCTTTTAAAGAATGGAGTTATTCTCTAGCAGCAAGAGAATTTGGTGCTACATCACTTGATGGCGGTGAATGGATGAGCTTTAGAAACCCAGTTACAAAAAAACTGATAATCATGAAAGATATTATTACTGATAACTTTCTTCAACAGATTCTTACTAGGCCTGGTGATTACGATGTAATTGCTACAATGAATTTAAATGGTGACTTTATATCCGATGCTCTAGCTGCAAAAGTAGGAGGCTTAGGCCTTGCACCAGGAGCAAATTTAGGTGACAAAGTTGCTTTATTTGAGGCTACTCACGGTACGGCACCCAAATATGCTGGTCTAGATAAGGTTAACCCTGCTTCTTTAATACTGTCCGCAGAAATGATGCTTAATCATATGGGTTGGCATGAGGCTGCAGATAATGTAATCAAAGGAATAAGTTGGGCAATTAAGAATAAGTTAGTAACTTATGATTTAGAAAGATTGATGACAGGAGCAAAATTACTAAAATGTTCTGAGTTTGCAGAACAAATTTGTAATGGAATGTCATAATAAATCTTTTTAATGAATGATAGATATTAAGTTTAATAAATCAGAAGACTACGAATCAAACTCTTCATCCTTAGTTGAGTTAGAAGAACCAAAATTAAAGAAACCTTCGTTGTATAGAGTCATTCTCTTGAATGACGATTTCACCCCGATGGAATTTGTAATATATGTCATACAAACTTTTTTCAGTTACGATAAGGAAAAAGCAACTCAAATAATGCTCGCTGTGCATACCAAAGGAAAGGGTGTTTGTGGTATCTATACAAAAGAAGTAGCTGAAACAAAATCCAATCAAATTAATAACTTTGCCAAACAAAACGAACATCCTTTGGTAAGTGATATCGAACCAATTGACGAGGAAGACTGATGTTGGAAAAAAATCTTGAAGAATGTCTAAATAATGCTTTTAAATTTGCTCATGAAAATAATCATGAGTTTGTAACTACAGAGCACTTGCTTCTATGTATTTTAAATAATCAAGACGCACTCAATGTCCTTCTTGCTTGCGATGTCAATATTGATATTTTGGAAGCAGAACTAAAAGAATTTATCTCAAAAAATTGTCCTGAAAAAAAAGACGAAGCAGTAGAGATTCAACCGACTTTATCTTTTCAAAGAGTGATTCAAAGAGCGGTCTTTCATGTGCAATCTTCTGGAACCGGTGAAGTTTCCGGAGCTAATGTTTTGGTTGCACTGTTTAGCGAAAAAGAGAGTCACAGTGTTTATTTATTAAAAAAACAAGGTATGACAAGGCTTGATGCTGTTTCTTATATGAGTCATGGAGAGGGTGTAACAGAAGACGAATCTTTTGATGAGCTAGCTCAAGAATCTTCGTCTTCGAAAGAATCAGGTTATCTAGGTAAATATGCTTTAAATTTAAATAAAGAAGCAGAAGAAAACAGAATTGATCCCCTAGTAGGCAGAGATAAAGAAATCGAAAGAATATCTCAAATCTTAGCTAGACGATCCAAAAATAATCCCATTTTGGTTGGTGAATCGGGAGTGGGTAAAACTGCTCTTATAGAAGGCTTGGCAAAAAATATAGTTGAAAAGTCTGCGGCGCCTTCTCTTCAAGAAAGTATCATCTATTCATTAGATATGGGTTCTTTATTAGCAGGTACAAAATATCGAGGAGATTTTGAAAAGAGGCTTAAAGGAATTTTAAAAGAACTTGCAAGTATACCTAATGCGATTTTATTTATTGACGAAATTCATACAATCATTGGCGCAGGTGCTACTTCCGGTGGAGTAATGGATGCTTCTAATCTTTTAAAACCAGTCTTAGGTAAAGAAGGTATTAAATTCATTGGTTCAACAACTTTTAAAGAATACCGAACTATTTTCGAGCAAGATAGAGCTTTATCAAGAAGATTTCAAAAGGTTGATTTAGTTGAACCATCTGTCCAAGAAACCATAAAAATTCTAGAAGGTTTAAAAAAGAAATATGAGCAGCATCATGAATTAAAATATTCAAAAGCATCTTTAAAAGCCGCTGCTGAGCTCTCTGCTAAACATATCAATGATAAATTTCTACCTGATAAAGCCATAGACGTTATTGATGAAGCTGGAGCAAGACTTAGACTTAATTTAAATGTCAAAAGAAAAACAGTAAATGAGCAAGACGTAGAAAGAGTAATATCTTTAATGGCTCAGATTCCTGAAAAAAGTGTCTCCACAAAAGATCGAGTATCTCTGGGTAAATTGGAAGAAGACTTAAAGAGAGTAATTTTTGGTCAAGATGAGGCCATTCAGAAATTATCAAATTCAATCATGATGTCTAGGGCTGGTTTAGGTGAAGAAGAGAAACCAATAGGTTCGTTCTTATTCTCTGGGCCAACTGGAGTAGGGAAGACTGAAGTATCTCGCCAATTGGCTAAAATTCTGGGAGTGGAATTAATAAGATTCGATATGTCTGAATACATGGAAAGACATACAGTCTCGAGGCTTATTGGTGCTCCTCCTGGTTATGTTGGTTATGATCAAGGAGGATTATTAACAGAGGCAGTAAACAAAAATCCGCATTCAGTTATTCTATTAGATGAAATTGAAAAAGCACATCCTGAAGTATTTAATGTTCTGTTACAGGTAATGGATCATGGAATCTTAACGGACAATAACGGAAGGCAAGCGAGCTTTAGAAACTGTGTATTGATAATGACTACTAACTCTGGAGCTTTAGAAATGGCAAGGGAGTCAATGGGCTTTCAAAAACAAGATAATACGACTGATGGTTCTGAGGCAATAAAAAAGACATTTAGTCCTGAATTTAGAAATCGTCTAACTTCCATTGTCCAATTTGGTTCTCTGAAAACTGAGGTGATTCACACGGTAGTAGATAAATTCCTTACAGAACTTCAAGCGCAATTAGATGAAAAAAGAGTTGTGATTGACGTAGATGTCAAGGCGAGATCCTGGTTAGCAGAAAATGGTTATGATGAAAAAATGGGTGCTCGTCCTATGCAAAGACTTATTCAAGATGAAATTAAGCAAAAACTTGCCGAATCCATTTTATTTGGTGATTTGGCCAAAGAGGGTGGAGTAGCAAAAGTTTCTATTAAAAAAGGAAAATTAGATATCAAGTTTCTTCCTCACGAAGAAAAAGAACTCACATCATAAAATTATTTTTCCCTAAAAGTTATTCTTCCTTTTGATAAATCATAAGGAGTCATTTCTACTTTGACCTTATCTCCAGTCAAAATTCGAATGTAATTTTTACGCATTTTTCCTGAAATATGAGCTGTAATCACATGGTCATTCTCAAGTTTCACTTTGAAGGTTGTATTAGGCATGGTGTCAATTACTTCACCTGTCATTTCAATTAAATCTTCTTTTGCCATAAATATTGGTCATAATTATGCCTTATGGAGAAGAAAGATAAAAAGTTTAATTTGAAGGGTCTTATTTTAGTTATATTACTTGTCAACATTTTTTTAGCAATAATGGCCTACGTAGTTGACTATTTTTATTAAATTCATGTATGAAACAATAAAAAAATAGAGTATAAATATTTGTATACGTAGGAGAAACTAATGAGAATGATACTATCAACCATAACAATTTCTATCTTCTTCTCTGCATGTGGAGGAGGTTATGACAACCCTTCTGATATTCCAAATAACACTCGTCCTAATGGAACATTGCCCGGTCAATTAGACCCAGTAGAATCAACTTAATTAAAGATTATGATGAAATTTTTTATAAAAAATACATTTGTTTATTTAACCCTTTTTTACACCTTTAATATTTACGCAACTGACTATAACGATGACCTAAAAAAGGTAGATTTTTATGTACCAGGTATCTTGGCAAATGAAGCAGCTAGTACAGTTAATTTTTTATTGTGCTTTGTAGAAAATACAAATTTTGGAACTTTTGTTGATGCAGGTCCCTTTAAGGCTCTTGTTGATGAAGCTAAATGTGAATCAGCATCGGGAATTGATACTGCTAATGAATCAAAAAATGCGACTCCGAAATCTGGGAATTCTTCGGGGGGAGATGTAAATACTACTGACCAAGTTGAATACACACCTGGTTTGTATCAAATTGTTAGAAATACTGATGGTACTTTAAACGGTAAAGGTTGGGTTGATATAGATATTGGCAATGAAGGCGATAGCATGCCGCTTAAAGTTTATTTATCAATGAAAGTGGACGAAGATGCAAGTGAGAATAATAGATTCGGAACTTTTACAATGAGATATGATCTTAGAACGCCCCAAATTATTTCTGGTCATCCTGAATTTGGTGATCTCCCTGCTGGGTTTTCTTTTCAAAAAGGTTATTTAAACGTAAATAATAGCAACATTAATTTCATAGAAAGTAGTCCTATGGGACCGCCTCGCTCTATAACTGCCGATTTAACGAGCGCAAATAATCAACAAGGTTTTATTCAATCCGTGATGAGATTTGAATCTGGAGCGATGTATTCTGTAAAACATAAAATCCAGATAAATTCAGAGAGTAATAAATATTGTCAAAAATTTGATAGCGCTCAACAATATACCATTTCTGGAAACCCACCATCACTCAGTGCAGGTGGAGGCGTATCCGAAACTGATCTTAATGATCTGATTACAACTGAAATCAATGCTGATAGACAGATAATGACAGATGGAGGTACTGCTCGAACAATGACAGGTGAAAACTGCTGGGATTTAAGAAAGTCTAAAGCAAAGAGAGTGATCTATGAGTATGGTACATACAATGCTACTACCGAATCTAAAGTTGACTTGGAAACCCCATCTATGTCCTTACAAGCTAATACATCTGAGAATAGTTTAGCGAAACCTATATGGGCGCATGCAGGCTATTGGGGAGTCCATGTAAATAGACTTGATCGAAGCAATGTAGCAGACAATATTATATTTAGAAATAAAAGAAACAATTCAAACGCCTCTTACTCCCTTAAGAAAGACTATCTATCTATTACAAAAAAGGCTATTCAATACAAAGCTCTTAATTCTTTAGGAGGTACAACTTTTCAACTTTATGTAAAAGGTATTAGAGATGAAACTGCATGGGCAACAAAATTAGCCAATCTAAATTTTCCTAACTCAGGAAATTGTGATGCGGCAGATGGAAATTGTCCTGAATATTCTGGTTTTATTAGCGTATCTGGAACTGATGTAACTTTTCACGTTACTCATGGAATGGACTTTGATTCTCCCACAAGAGTGATGCCTTTTAAACTTGCTTCAAGTTTTACTTTTAAAGCTAACGGTCAAACAGCATCATGGGCAACGCAAATGACAGATGGATCGGGAGATAATAGAGATATGCATTTTTTTGATCCAGATTCTGGGGATGGATATGCCGTGCCTTATTCTGCCTTTGTTACTACAAATTCAACTAATAATAATTCAAAAGTAAGAACAAATGTTCGTACTGAAATTGATTTAAAAACATTAGAAGATGAAATGACGGCTGAGGGTATAAGGCTTTCTGAAAATGTTACAAGTGTTCTATGTATAAGGGAATGTTTAGATTCAAATGCATTGAATACTGCCATAGGAGAACTAAAAACTGCTTTGGATACAGAAGCTAATGCAGGAGCATTAGCAACATCTCCTTATAAAGATGTTGGTAATTGGTTTAAAGCTGATGTTTTTTATGATGGTGATGGAAGTAATACAAAGAATGGCTCAGAAAGCACCATCTTAAAAGGGTCATATAATTCAATTGGTGGGCCAAGAACTAATCAAGTAGCAACTTACACTGTAAATACAATCGGCGGTCTTAAATACTTAAATGATGGAACTAATGACTTGACCTATCATTCTGGTCCTACTAAGACTTTTGTTGATTCTTTAGAAGGAGGTGGAAAAGCTAGGAAATATCTCTATAAAACAAAACCCGCAAGCTATTCTGTTAATAATTGGCAACATAATTATGGCTGGGCATTTCCAATGACAGTTGTTTTAAATACATCAGAAAACAGAACTGCATTACTTTGTGCAACAAGTGGAGGGAATGCAAGAGGTTTTAATGCATCATATAAATTAATCTCGTCGCCAAATACTTCAGCTTTAGAATCAGGCGCAGATAAATATTATTGTGAGAATAAGCTTTGGGGAGGAGCTGTTTCAACAACTTATGAAATTAGAGTTATACAAAGAGCTGGTTATCGTCTCTTTGACAATGATCAACAAAAAGTTGTGAATGTTAGTACTCCAGAAAATTTAGAATTTACAGTTCCTAGTCCAGAAAACATAACATACAATTTTATAAATACTGATTTATCCAATAAAAAATTTAAACTTAAATTTGAAGGCTTTGGAGAACTTCATCGTATACCCGGAAGAGTAGTTGATACTTGTCAGAATCCTCCTACAGTCTTAGGTAAATATTTTGAAGGAGAGTGGAAAGAGTGTTATCGATATATACATGAGTTCGTAATTCCAAATGGAACAATTCTCACTAATTTAACTCCAGGAGGCGGTGTTGGTAATATTAAAGTTTTGGGTCTTTCTGGGGATGAATACTTAGCTCGACTTCCAGATGGAACAACCGGTTCATATTCAAAGTCATCAGCAGATTTACCGCCAGAGACTAATCTTCAAAATCTTTTTGATGGAGTAAATGCTATTGGAACGATTCCTGGATATAATGGTGATCCGCATGTAATCCATGGGAAAACAGTGATACCTCCTTCAAGTTAGAAAAATTCTAATTTAAAACATGCCCATTTCATTCTTGGGTGAATTAATCTTTTACAAAGAATCTAAAAAATCTTTTATAGCTCCTCCTATTTCATTGGGAGAATGTTCTTGAATGAAATGATTTCCTTTCACAGTTACTTCTTGCAAGTTTTCCCAGCTTCGAACAAATTCTCTTTGTTCGCCAACAAGAATGCTGCCAGGATCAGCATTTATAAAAAGTTTAGGCGTGTTTGAATTCTTATGAAATTCACCATTTTTTATTACCTCATCAATAACTTCTTGTGGCTCTCCATCTACAGGAATTTGCCTTGGCCAAGTAAGAGTAGGGCGTCTATCTTCTCCTGAGTTCTGAAAAGGACGAATATATTCAGCTCTTTCGTCTTCGCTAAAACCATTAGCAGAATCATTTAAAAGAATTTTTTCAACGAATATATTTTTATCAAGAACTATTTCTTCACCTACCTCGGAACGCATCAGCTGGAATATATTTCTTGCATTTTCAGGCCAATTATCCCAAGTCAGCGGCATGACTATCGCTTCCATAAAAGATATAGATTTTATTCTATCTGGATTTTCTCTTGCATATTGAAAACCCATGGCTGAACCCCAATCATGAATGACTAAGTTAATTTCATTACCTAAATCTAAAGAGTCTAGCAGGGTAGATAAATACTTATATTGACCATGATATTTATAGTCAGGATTATCAATTCCCTCAAGTTTTTCTGAATCTCCCATACCTATCAAATCTGGAACAACAACCCTTCCTAGATCTTTAACAAAAGGAGTAATATTTCTCCACAAATATGAAGAAGCTGGATTTCCGTGAAGAAAAACTATTGATTGTCCTGAGCCTTCATCAAGATAAGCCATTTGTTTTCCTAAAATTTCCTTATATTTCTTTTTCATTGTTTTCTCCTTATAAGATGGCAATTAATATATCATTAAATAAATAAACAATTTAAAGAGTGTAGATGTTTGATCCAAATCAAAGAAGTAAGGCTTTCAATTTTGCGTTAAAAGTTCAGGAATATTTTGGAATTTTAATAGGGTTATCTTTAATTTGGTCTGTTTATGCAATTTTGTTTACAGAATTTGAAATCTTATTTATATCTAAGATTTTATTAACACTAATCTGCATAGGATTTGGAACGATTACTCCCTTAATAGATTTTAATGAATCTCATGCTACAAATCCTCTTTGGACTGGGCATGCTCGTTTTCACTTAGTTTGGCAAGTAAACGCAATGATAATCAATGCATTATTATCACTTGTTTTGATGTGGTTTTTCTATTCTCCAGTAATTCATTTGATTGTTATATTGTTGAACTACCTATGGATTTTTTCTTTTTTGGCATCAGCCATCGGCTTAAAACTATTTGATGGAGAACTCAATGATATTAATGGTGTGCCGCCAGTTTTTATTAAAATTTTAGGAAAAAAATATGAAATAGACAGAAATCTTCAAGCTATCTTGGGTGTTTTTGTTATTAATACCTATGCCTTTATCCTTTATTCAATTTAACATAATATATATTATACGAATGTATATGTATTGGGAAATAAGGATTTAAGAACCTCCCTATTAAACATATATAAAGAAAAGCCGCTATAACAGCGGCTTTTCAATTGATAAAAAAGACTATCTTTCAGCAGGATAAGCTTTAACCAACTGAGCCAGTGTTGAATTAACTAACTTACGGATATTTCCTACCTTTCTATTGAAAGTTTTAAACTCATTAGATGCATAAACTTCATCTAATCCATCATTAAGTTCTTGAATAGAATTAGAGCCGTTATACAACATATGAGATACATATTTATTACCGTATACCACTCTATTAATCCCATAAGAACCAAAAGAGTCCGCTGTAGAATTAGTTAATTGTTTATAAGCTTCCAAATAAGATTGCTGACTTCCAGTTTTCACCTTAACCTCAATATTAGAAAAAACAGTATTCAACCTCCAATCACCAGCTTCTAGAACTAGCTCAGTAACATAATTATAGTAATCTTCACTTACTGATGTTTTTGCAAAAGCTACATTCATTTCTGATGATGCAGAACATGAGGCGAAGATATTTTGGCCTAATTGCATCATGTCATAATTTTCATAGGCAACCAGAATAATATGTGAATGCCCTCCTCCCATACGAGAATAAAGGCCTACATTTGCTCCAGAATCATTTCTCCACTTAGCTGCACATGATGAAGAATCAAAAGCCTCTATAGCTGAGACAAATCCTTCTGGATTAGTAACGTTAAAGAAATGAAACTCATATACACCGCTTCCTGGTCTTAAAGAGCTATCACTAGAAAATAAGTTAAAAGACAGTAATCCCGAGACAATTAAATATATTAGATTTTTTTTCATGATATAACTTTAGTTTCTTGTATATATTGTTTCACAATATTCAAAAGTTTCTTCAACTTCTTCATCAACATATTGCTGGGCATCGTCCCAAGTTTTTGCCCAACTTGCGCCTCTAAAATATTCATCAATGATTTTTCCAGTCTCAGCTGCAGTTGAAGTTATAGTTCTTAAATGAAACATTCCAGTTTCAGCAAAACCACCGCCCATTGGAGCAAAAACACCTATCATCATATTATGTCCATCTGCATCTAGTTCTTTTTGCAATTTAGTCATCATGTCTGAAAAAGATTGCCAGTCATTTAATTTAATTCTCCACAAACGGTGATATCCATCCCTAGGCTCAAAATCTTTTAAAGATTTAAAAGCTGTTGAATATTTAATTGTTCGTAATTGAGCTAAGTCAAAATTAGCAGTTGTTGGGTCATAATTTTCTATCAAAGCCATGGCTTTCTCTAGACTAGAAAAAGCATTGTAAATAAACATTTGACCTTGATAACTTTCACCCGTTCTTGTTTTACAATAGCCTGCTTGCTCAGAACCGAAGTTTTCAAAATTTATATTATTTTTTAAGTAGTCAACATATTTATCAATATCTTTAGCTTGTACCATTAAAGTGGTAAACCCGCCTTCTGGAACAGCGCTAAGATTTAATGAAAATATTGAACTTAAAAGAATTAATAAAGATATTTTTATATTTTTCATTATTTTCTCCTAAAATATTTTTTAAATATTACAAGAGAAAAAATAGTATTTTTGTATCAAATTAGGTCAATTTTTTTTGACCAAAGAAAAAATAAATAAAAAAAGTAAAAATAAGGTCATGTAAGGAGCATAAATCATTCCAGGTGTTATTCCATCAGAATAAATCGGATCATTAACAATTGGACTTGAATTCAATACTCTTACAGACCATTCAACTAAAAAAGCTAGGATTATTAAAGGTAATAATGATTGATATCTTATGACCACTATCCAGGCAAAAGCACAAAATATAAGTTGAATCAAACCCCATGCAGAAAAGAAAGCATATATCAAAGGCATAGGGTCTGGATTACCGCTTAATACTTTCACATTGGCAATATCATGTAGCCCAAATTCCTCAAAAGACATATGAATTATGGAACGCCAAGTCATTAATAATAAAAATGGAATGAATGCATATAATACTAATTTATAACCTTGATAGTTATTGTCTGCTGAATTTGGAAAAAGCATTTGAAACATTGTTATTGGGGTTTGTTAATAAAATCAGATAACAAATTAGATAATTCTTTAGGTCTTGTCCATTGAAAAAAATGCCCTCCCCCAATATTGGGTGCACTCTTTGCATTTGGACACATATTTAACACATCTCGTTCAGCACCATTTGTAACTGGATCATCTCCTGCAAAAACACTTAAAAAGGGTTTGTTCCAATTTTTAAAAACTTCACGTGCTTCTCTAACGGCTTCTAAAGATTGATCAGGAATAATGGGAACATGACTAGGCATAGCTCTTGGCCCCATTTTAAAAGAAGGATTCGGAAAAGGAGCTTCATATGCTTTATCGAGATCAGTTCTAAATGGGAAAAATTTTCTGAGCCCTAACCTTGTAAAAAAATAATAAATTATCATCTTAAGAGAAGAATTATTATCCATCTGACCAGACATTAGAAAACCAATTGGTAAGTCTTCTGTATCCCAACAAAATTTTTGCCAGTACATAAATTTTAAAGCAGGACTACTTTCCGTTTCATTTCCAACTAAATTGTCCCCATCCATCTTTCTTACTTCTTTCATCATGGAAAAAGGTGTTAGCTTAATGCTACTTTCTCTGAAAGCATTCACTTTGTCGATTACATCTTGAGGTGCATCTGGATTGTATGGCAAGCCTGTATTACCCATAGCAACCCTAAGAAATCTTTCTGGTTCATTTGCTACAACTCTTAGTCCTATTAAACCACCCCAATCTTGGCCAAAAAAAGTTAAATCTCTAAAGTCATTGGCCTTAAGCCAATCAGTCATCCAATCAACTTGTCTTTGATAAGAATAGTTTTCTCTTGATGCAGGCTTATCTGACTTACCATAACCAGGTAGATCAGGAGCAATAACTCTTATTCCGGCGTCTACCAAAAAAGGAATCATTCTACTATATAGATAACTCCAAACTGGTTGTCCATGCATGGCAAGTAAAATTGGTCCATCCTTAGGTCCTTCATCAATATGATGAATTCTTAAATCAGATCCATTATGAGTTTTTATTGTTGTGTAATGTGGCTCGAAAGGATAATTTTTTATATTCTTAAAAGCAGTATCAGGAGTTCTTAAAATTTTCATAATTCAAATTTAGAGTTAGATAAAGACTCGCATACGGAATTAAATTCTTGCATTGTTTGTTTAATTATTTGTTCTACTGGTAAGACTTCATTTATGAGTCCAATAGACTGACCGGCTAAAGCAGGTGCCGCATTCATGTCACCGCCAAAATATAAATCTTTTATTCCGCTAAGAGCAGACATATCCATTAACCCTTCTTCATAAATCTTATCGGTTAGGTCTGTCTTTAGAGCTCTAATGCATGGTTTTGCTTTCTTATTAAGTATGTAAGTCCCTTGTTCAGAACCATTTACGATTGCGCCTTTAAAATTTTCATGAACCGGACTTTCTAAGGATGAAACAAATCTAGTGCCCATTTGAATACCGTCAGCACCAGCAGCAAATGCTGCTGCCATTCCAATTCCATCGACAATGCCTCCAGCAGCTACAATAGGTAAATCTGTATGCTTACGAATAGATTGAATCAAAACATGTAAGCCTACTTCTTCGGGACTTTTAAAACCTCCTCCTTCTGTTCCTTCAACAACTAGTCCATCTACACCGGCATCTACTGCCTTGAGAGCGCCTGCTAGACTTGGAACTGCGTGAAATACTTTTATATCTGCTTCCTTGAGCTTATGAATATATTTCGCTGGATCTCCTGCAGAAGTTGTAACAAATTTTACGTTTTCTTCAATTACCACTTCCAACATACTTTCATCCGAAAGAAATAAAATTGGAAGATTTACTCCAAATGGGCTATTTGTAAGAGAAGCCATTTTTCTTATTTCATC
>CEVS01198591.1_pt1 | contig 15283 bp, 9 predicted proteins | sample 361571 | NCBI WGS metagenome assembly CEVS01 (sample SAMEA2623850, study PRJEB7988) | marine metagenome | isolation source: saline water (ENVO:00002010), including | reverse complement strand
GATGACGGTTTAGCAACAATTTCAGCCACGTTGCGACCAGACAGATGTATACTAGTTTACTAATAAAATTTTTATGTTTATAATTAAAGTCCTCGTATGAGGACTTTTTTATGCTATAACAAATATGTTAATATATTTCCAAATTAAAGACTTTACTTTAAATTAACAATTATATATTACTTAATGCGTAAATAATATAATACTTAATAGATAAAATAATAATTAATATATTTACAATTATAATATATAAACTAAATTAATAATATGCTACAAGATAATTTACAGCCAAATAACGATACATTACTACCTTACGATGTGGTTACCCTACCATCACAAGGAATATTTACCAACGGTAAAAAAACAGTAAAGGTAACGTATCTAAACGCTTCAGATGAAAATCTATTATCTTCCCAAGCACTTTTAAGTACGGGTAAGTTAGTTGACTCTTTAATAGATAGAAAGGTTTTAGATAAAGATATCACAGCCATTCAATTACCGGCTTGTGACAAGGAAGCTATATTAATCTTTTTAAGAAATACCGCTTTTGGTAGTGAGTACGAAGTTGAGTTGGTGGATAAAAAAACTAAAGAACCATTTAGAACAAAATTAGATTTATCTGTTTTAAGGACTAAGGATATAGGTGTGAAATTAGATACAAATATGGAATTTGAATTCATGTTAGAAAAATCTAATAAGAAAGCTAAATTATCTTTTATTTCCCCACAAGACGAACAAAAACTAACAGAAATTGACGCTCAATACAAAAATGACCCACAAACACCTTATATGACTAAACAATTAGAAATGATGGTTAAAGAAATTGACGGTGTTAGGGACAGAATGACTATAGCTCAGTTCATACAAACAATGCCTATTAGAGACGCACAAGAAATCAGGAAAGTTATCCGAGATAACACACCATCACTAGACCTTAATATACCAACAACAACACCATCAGGAGAAGAAATGAATGTAAAAATTTCATTGGGTGTTGAGTTTTTTCGTCCTTTCTACGGCATATAGGAATGCCCTCTTGAAAGAGTTTTACCACTTAATGCGTCATTTACACCTATCTTATTCCGATTTATTACAAATGCCAACCTTCGAAAGACGATTTTATGTAAATTCTTTAATAGAAGAATTTAATAAGAAAAATGAAGCAATTGAGCAAGCTAATAACAAAAGTAAAAACAGATTCTAACTATTTATAGATAAAACATCTATATGTTAAATTTTAGAATACAACTTTTAATAGAAAGAATATTATCAGGTTCTAGGTCTTACCTTGCGTCTCACCCAGAATTAGGTGTTCCTTTAGGGGTCTTTAACATTAAAGACGAACCAACCTATCAGGACAGAAAAAAATCTATTGGTAAATTAGGTAAAGAAGGAAACCCACTCTCTAGAAAAATAGCAGAAAAATTAGGGGTAGAAAATCCATTACCTTCATTCGTAACATTCACACCACAACAAGAGGACGAGATAGAAAGAAGGATAGAAAAAGCCATAGCTGATGTATTAGGTAAAAGGAAAGATAAGGAGATTACCGGTACGGGACCACTTAAAGAACTAGCTAGAACATTAAAAACACTTTCCGAAGATAAAGTACCAGCTTCTGACTTATCAGTAGCAGACATGGAAGAAATGTTAAACATGATTGGTCAAATGAGAAGTGGTACCATAGATGTTGCGAATAATATAGATAAAATAACTTCCTTACTTGCGTTAGAAGATACATTAAGATTAGATATATCCAAAACCTTAGGTGTAACCAACGCTCAACAGGTAGATATGATTGAAGATATTAATGCTGCTGCCGACGCTACCTCTCAGTTTGGAATAAGAGCAAACGCAGTTCTTGAAACTTTCATGAGTATCACCACTGAGGTTGGTAGGAATATGAGAATTCCACAAGATACATTAGAAAGAGCTAGTTTATTGACTAAAACACTAAAAGGTTTTGATGCTGGTAAGTTTGGAGCAGCTTTTGATAGTATAGGTATGAACCTACAAGATGCTATGGGTGAAGTTAACAACACTGATAGTGCGATGTCGGAAATACTAGAAACCGGTAGAGAGTTTGGGGTGGTTATGGAAGCTTACATAGGTACCGCTAGTGACCAACTAAAACTAGTGAATACATACGGATTTGACCGTGGAATTGAAGGTTTATCTAGAATGGCAGCAAAGGGACAAATCCTTGGGTTGGAAATGGGTAAAGTAACAAGTTTGGCTGATAAATTCTTTGACCCAGAAGGGGCGATTGATTTTGCAGCAAATATGCAAGTAATCGGGGGTGCTGTAGGTGATTTAGCTGACCCATTTAAGTTAATGTATATGGCTACTAACGACCTAGAAGGTTTACAGGATGCAATTGCTGATACCGCCGCCGCAGCTGTACATTTTGATGAAGAGAAAGGAAAGTTCTCTATATCTCCAGACCAGAGACGACAGTTAAAGGCTATGGCTGAACAAATGGGTATGTCGTACCAAGAGTTAGCTGACACTGCTATTCAATCAGCGAGAAGAGCACAGGTATTTGACCAGTTTGGTACTGATATACCAGAAGAATCTAAAGACCTAATCGCGTCTCTAGCTACGATAGGTAAAGGTGGTGTAGCACAAGTTAAGATACCTAGTATAGATAAAATGATGGATGTTGAGGATTTAACACCAGATATGATAGCAGAATTAACATCTGCAAACATGACAGATGAGGCCTTCTATGACCAACAACTAACAGTATCAGAGAAAACAAATCAATACCTAGCTGGTATAGAATCAGCTATTAGGGAACAACTAAGACTTGCGGGTGGACAAACAGCATTAGGTAATGCAGATGTACAAACTATATCACAGATGATTGCAGAATCGATGCCTGATGACATGGGTCCTACTGCAGCAGAAAAAGAAAAATTACTAGACGCAAATGTTTCAGCTGCAGATAAAAAAGCAATACTAGAAGAAATAGCCGCAAGAGCAACCGAACCTATGTCACAAGTTATTAAAGATGGGTTTGGTAAGATAGGTATTCCTGTACAAGACTTTATACTAAGACCAGGTGAAGAACCAATAAAATTTAATAAGGATGATTTAATTATAGGTGGGACAAACCTAATGGGGGAAACACAAGCGATAAATAATAGAACTACAAACATAGAAAATGTACTGGGTAATCAAGGTCCGGCAAGTGGACAAAGTGGTAAAGTTTTAATTGAAGGTACTATTAAATTAGAGGGTGGTAGTGAGACCACAGAGGTAGATATTAATAGATTTATAACTAGATTAACTCAGAATACAGGGTCAGCTCAAGCATTAAGTCAGGTTATAGTTAACGCGTCTAACGCGTAAACGATAAGCAAAATATTTATAATAAAATAATAACTATGAGTACGGGAACAAATACAGGGTCACAAAATCCATACGGTCAAGGGGACTACAGTATCAACATTACTAGTACTAGCCCTATTAGGACAATGCTTTTAGGTAAGAATTTAGAAAGTTCTTACTTAGCTGATGGAAATCCCATAACACCCTTTTACGGTATCCAAAAACCAGGAGACTTTTCATATACTTATTTATCTGACAAGGCAACAATAGACCAAGACACCGTACAAGAAGAAGGTGTAAATATACAAAAATCACTATTTTTAGACAACAAATATGGTCCTATGGGGGGTTATAAGGACGTACAACTAATCGATGTTGATAAAGTATTACCTAGGACAGGACAAGGGTATGTTGCACCAAATACGGTTACCCCACAGTCTTTTATCTCTTCTAATTATACCCCAGCAGAAATACTAGAAACCGTTAACATAACCAACGGAATTATTAATACAATAAATAATAAAATATTAAATGATAGTCTATTACAGGAACAATCTAGTGGTTACCTAAGGGAGAATTTAGGTCATAAACAAAGCCAGTACCTATTTGAAGTTAATAATGAAACAGACGGACTAGTTCCAGCAGACTTTAATGTAACTACATCACCAAACCAGGTGACACTTAAAGGTACTGATTTTATGTCAAGAATAACTAATTTATATTTCGGTTATTCAACAATTCCTGGTAATTTTGTGAGTCCTGTATTCGTACCAGACATTAATGGTTTACAATTAGATAGGGTGAGTTACAAAGCTAGTCTAACAAATAATATAGAAGCTACAGCAGACGCTCTAAGTAACTCTATATTTGGAACAAACAATGTACCAACTACAAATTCAAATAAACCAACACCTAGTGATACCCTAATAAATTATATGGGTAAAAGACAACAAGCTGCTTTATTTAGTAATTTAACATATAATATATATAGACCAGACTACTCACGAGTACAATTACAATCCGGTGTAGATAATGTAACACCATTCTATTATGTGGGTTCCAAAAGTAACGAACCAGGACAAATTGATAGTCCTAAAGACGCAACACCAAGAGATGAATTTGGTAGAAGTACAGGAGCTATAGTATACGGGCCATCAACGCTAGCCAAAGAATTAGAGACTGTAAATGGGTTACCGTTATGGCACTTTTACCAGTTTGGGTTAAATGGTTCCACCTATATGGATGGAGGAGGTCTCGCGGCTGGTTGGACATGGTTTGGTAACTACTCTTTTGCTTCTTTAAACGCACCTTCTGGAATGTTATACACTCGTTCTTCTAACAAACCTAAAAGAAAAGGTGGTATATTAGACGAAACACAAAAAATAATGGATTCTGCACCTCTATTAGGTGGTGCTAGAAGAAAACACGCAGGTCACGCAATAGACCAAACATCTAAAATATTTGATGATGGTTATAAAAGAATCTCTAAGGGTTCTGGTGCTAGAGTCATCACACCAGGAGCGGTAGGTCTTTTAGGTCCCGAAGAATTTTGTAGAACATGGACAAAAGATAACCCTTATTATAAGATGGAAAATCTACAAAGATTTAGAGGTAACGATAGAAAAAAAGCAAGTTCTATTTTAGATAACACTTATAATTTAAATATAGCTCCTGTAATGGGTGTTAATGTGGATAAAGACGCTGAAGAAAAAAATGTTAAAAAATATATGTTTTCTATAGAAAACTTAGCGTGGAGAGGAACACCAGAATTAATAAAATTACCACAATCTGAAAGAGGTCCTAATGGGGGTAGAATAATGTGGTTTCCACCATATGACATCAGTGTTGGGGATACTAATTCAGCCCAGTGGAATTCCACCACATTTTTAGGTAGACCAGAACCAGTTTATACTTACAATTATACAGAAAGAATTGGGACATTAAGTTTTAAAATAATTGTAGACCACCCTTCAGTTTTAAATGTTATAGCACAAAAAGAGTTAAAAGGTACGGATGATTACACAGCAGACCAAGTACTAGAATCATTTTTTGCTGGTTGTAAAAAATATGATATATATGAACTAGCAAGTCAGTACACTAATCTATCTTTAGATGAAATATTGTCCGTACAGAATGATGTTACTGATGCTTTTAATAATGGTTCTGAGGATGTAATGAATTCATTCGCCAACTCTCAAACTAATCTCGCAGTAAATCCTTCAGCGACCACCTCAGACGGACTTAGTGTTGGTCAAGGTAGTGTGATGGGTGATGGACTTAGTGTGGGTTCCGTTAACACATCAAACGGTGAACAAGTACCAGCAGACTCACAACAGATACAAAATAACTTTAACTCAGCGGACGACTCACAAAGTATGAGTACTACAAAAATACTAGCAAAATTATTAGGTGAACAAAACTACTTCAAACACATTGAAGATAATGATGAATTTTTATATGACTCATTAAAAAGAAAATTAAAATATTTTAGTCCTTCATTCCATTCTATGACACCAGAAGGGTTAAATAGTAGGTTGACGTTTTTATTACAATGTACTAGACCAGGAAGAACCATACCAACAGTAAAACCAGACACTGGACCAACCGATATAGATGCTGATAATACCGCTTTTGGTGCACCACCTATATGTGTTTTAAGGATAGGAGATTTCTACCACACAAAAATAGCTATTGATTCTGTGAGTTTTAGTTATGACCCACTAATACTAGATTTAAACCCTGAAGGTATTGGTGTACAACCCATGATAGCAAATGTTCAGATGAACTTTAAGTATATTGGTGGTCAAGGACTAAAAGAACCAGTATCACAATTACAAAACGCTCTATCATCAAACTACTTTGCAAATACGGAAGTTTATGACCCATCTAGTAAAGTAACTGAACCTGATGATAGTGTGACGGCACAAGAACTATTAAATTTCTTACAAACTAACGCCGCTAATAACACCACCGGAACCGGTACTGATAATCCAGATACTGGTGGTGGGACAGCAGGTAACTCTGAGTTTAACGCTGAGCAATACATGAACCAAGCAGGATAATATGTCAGAAAATATAAATTATAAAATATTATTAAATAGTGTAGTTGACCATACGAAGGCCTATGGGTTGGATGTTAATAATAGAATTAAAAATCTATTTTTACATTATAACTTAGGTTGTGTAGAAGAATTTATGGTTAAGAGAAGATTCTCAACAGGAACCTGGGGTACCTTATCTACAGGTATAACATTACTAGGTATTCCAGAGGGGATATTTGATAGATTTATAAACTACTACAATCTTCTAAAAAATAAAATAGCTGGAGACGGCACATCCATACAAACTAAACTAAATGAATGTTCACCACTAGATTCGGAAATTAATTATGTAAAAAAGGTTTTAAATGACCACCTAGAAAATCAATTTACAATGATAACAAGTGAAATAAATACGGTGGTACAAAATATAAGATTACAACAAAAAAATTTAACAGATGATGTAGACAAACTAAATCTAGTAACTATACAATCTAGAGATGGGACTTATTTAAATAGGGGTGGTGGTAGAGTTGTTGTATTTAATCTTACAGGGAGTACGTTAGTTAATGTAACAACAGATTTTGATAAAACAGGAACCGAACTAAATAACTATATAAACAATTATTTTATAAGTAGTTTTCCTAAAGAATACCCAAACGGTGTAGAATACTTATTATTATCCAATCAAATATACACAAATGAACTTTTATCGTTTAATTTAGGTAGTAATTACTTTAAACAATTAAAAGAGTTGATATCACATAGAAATAGTGGGTTGTATGATGATTTGTTAAAAAGAGATAAAAACGGTATTAATGGATTAACAGATAAAACATTATTAAGATTTAAACCTAAATTAAATGATATTATTAAACCGTGGGTTAAATATGATTTAAATTTAATGCAGAAAAAAATATTAAATGGTATTGATAAAGGACTATCTATTTTTAGTAAGAATATAAATAATTTTTATAGTGATTATAAAGTAGGGTATGGGGTTATAACAGGAACTACAGCAGAAAATTTAATTAGAGTTAATTTACGTAATAGAGTTGAGGGTACTGACGACAATAAAGTAAATTTTAAAAAACTTTTACAATTATACATTAGTTAAAAATGACATACTATAATAGATATAATGAATTTGTTGTGAATGGTGACTACATAATAGTACCACAAGTAAAAATTCCTGCAAAATCATCCGATAGAAAAATAAACTATAGAGTAGGAAAAACTAGGTTAGATAAATTATCGCAACAATTTTACGATTCACCTTATTATGGTTGGTTAATAATGCAAGCAAACCCATCATATGGGGGTCAAGAATGGAATATACCTGACGGAGCAATAATAACAGTACCATTCCCGTTAATGCAATCCTTACAAGACTATAAAACCAACCTAGACCAATATTTCCTATATTATGGCAGATAATATTTTAAAAAATTCAGGTGACATACTTACAAACGCGGTAGGTAACAATGTTGTTGTGATAGACCCAAACAAAGTTGTTATTAACGGTAAAACCCAAGATAGGTTGGTTAACGCTGAAGATTTGGTGATGTATGCAAATCTAACTGCAAAAATAACACCTAGAAGTAAAATAATTGCTGGAGGTGGTAGTGGTGACCAAATAACAATAGATATTGCAGACGGTGAACTTAATTTTTTAAAACCAGAAGGTAAATCTAAATTTGATAGTGATTGGACAGATGCTTTCACGGAACCAGGATTTACTACAGGAAATTCACCAAAATCAAAAGGAGGAAATGATTTTCAGGGGTTTGGTATAACTTCTATTAGTGTTAAAATTAACTCTTCCTACATACCACAGGTAAGTATTAACTTTACCGATATTCGTGGTAAAACATTATTTGAACAGGCAAGAGGTAATACTCCATACACAGCATTTTTTCATCTCCCATACCCAACATTTTTTTTAACACTTAAAGGTTATTATGGTAAAGCGGTTCGATACCAACTAACCCTCCAAAAATTTGTCTCTAGATTTGACCCTAGTAGTGGTGATTATATAGTATCTTGTGACTTTAAAGGTAATCATATTGCCTTACTCAGAGACATCAACATGCATGAAGCTATAACAGCTCCTTATATGTACCCTAATAGAAGTACTGGAAGTAAAATTACATCTACAAAGGGGAGGGAAGTAATGACAGAAGTATATGAGATATACAAAAAAAAGAATCTTATAGAAAAAAGTTTTCCAGAATATACTCTTGTAGAGTTAATAGAAAAAGTAAAAAGTTTAGATAGGGACCTAGCAAAATTATTTGGTCAGGCTGATTTAAGTGAAACCTCTGATAGATTAGACTATAAAAATGTCTTAAAAAAATATAAAGACGCTGTTAGTGGTAAAAACGGTTGGATGGAAAATAATCTAGCTAAAGATTTTGCTTGTAAAGTTAATGTTAAAACAGCAAGTTTAGATGGTAGTACAGGTAGGACTAGAACTGTTTTAGCGTACCCACTAAAAGAGATACCAGTTATAGATAATTCAGATTTAGAAGCGGCTAGACAGAAAAAAGAATTAGTAACTGCAGAAGCTCAAGAAAGTCTAAAACAATTATCACATAAATACGCGTTTCAGTTACAAAATAACCCATCGTTTAATAGTATTTCAGGAGATTACCCTGTACCAACCGTATTATCCAGTATGGACTACAACATCTACGACAGGTCAATAGTGGGTAGTTCTATTTCATTAGTAGATGGGGGTGAAGCTATTAGAAAAAAAGAAGAAGAATTTGGTTCGTCATTAGCACCTTGGTTAATATTTGATATACACCCTTTTAGTTTTGGTGGTGAATGGAAAAAAGCGGAACAACTCTTCCAAAAACAATCTAAAAAAATGTCGGACAAAATAACAGCAAAACTTAATAGTAGATTAGAATCTGAATTAGGCTTTAGACCAACTATTCGTAATGTTTTTGCTGTTATAATTGCAGGTGCTGATACTTTTTTAAGATTATTAGATGAGGTACACACTAAAGCTTTCGCAAAAAGAAATGACCATAAAAGACTAAGTGTGGCCAAAGTCTCTAACGACAGTGAAAACGCTGACACGGTATATCCTTGGCCACAATATTATACTGTACAAGAAGAAAATGAATGTGTTACATCTTCTATATTAACCTATATTGGGGCGGATGATGTTGTAGATATAACTGAAGGTGATAATGAAGAAGTTTGGCCTGAAGTTGAATTTGTAGAAGAATACACTAAAAGTGCGGCATATAAATTTACAGACTTTAGTTTCCCAACAGATAATTTGGGGGTCATAAAAGACTTCACACCAATAAGCTTAAAAGATTGGCCACCCACCAACACACCTTATAGAATATTAGAAATAACAGATTTATTGTTTGAAATATTAGATAGGGCACAACAAAACATATTATATGGTAGTTTAAGTACTAGATATTCTAATATAAACGAAATTTCATCAGCGATTAATGAACTATCAGAGTACGACGCAAATAATCTGTATCAACAAATAAAAGACTATAAAAAATTAAAAGAGTATTTTAAAAATTCTGATTTAGATGTGGGTACAATACAAGAGATTTTAGAAAAAGAATCTCCCGAAAAATATTTGGTTTATAGAACTTTTGGTTTGGTAACACCGTTCTTAATAACATCTAGTTATGAATTAATAAATTCTCCACTACCATATTCAGTACTACCCCAACAATTTACTTTGTGTGAAGAAGCTATAAGACTTAAAAAAGTACCCAATAATTTTGATTTGGAACCACTAAGGATGAATCTTACTCGTCAAATGGGTATAGCGGCAGGTATGACTAGACCTATAGGTGATTTTTATGATATACATAACACTTTAATATACGATACAAATAACACAAATGTACTAACAGACAAATTCAATATAAAATACTTTACGTCTAAAAAGTATTGTTTCATGGATGAAACAGATGTTGTAAAAGCAATACTGAGAAAATCTAAAGGTAATGTAGATGTATTCAGCAGTATGGAACTTTTCCAAGACTACTTATCCACACTACAACCTAAAGACTTATTTCTAACAGAAGGAGAACTACATTATAATTTAGGTACTACTAGTCTACCACCAGTAAGTAGTGCGACATTCGATAATAATATATTTGACGCTACGGTACAAAGAGAAATAACATCTATGTTAAATACACCATATTTTGTAAATGCGGTTATACAAGGTGTGGAAAACGAAAGAGCTGGTACAACTAATCCATACACCAACGCAGCATACCTATTTCTTAATTCTCTACCAATCCCAACACTAAGAGAATTAACCATAGTAAAAAATAGTTCTATAGATGATTCTAAGAGGGGTGACTACATATCGGAAGTATTTAATCAAATGCCTGCTTTACATAGAGTACCCGTAGCTTTTTTATTGAAAATGGGTTCTGTTTGGTGGAGGTATAAAACAGCATCATCTAATCATGAAAATCTAAATGTTGGTGACCCACTAGGTAATGTATGTAATGATTTAGGTTTAATTGGTGGAATACTAGGGGCTACGGGACCCGCTTATGTATACGAACCTGTAACTCAAAACATAACTTATAACTACCAAGTAACCGATACAAGTGACGGTCAACCCTATCAGTTTATATCACAAGACGGTGGTAATAATTCTATGTCGGTTGGTCTTTATGCTAAGGTAGTAGACGCGTTTCATTATATAGCTACAGACTCAAACATATTACAATACATCGGAGGTATGCCTAACCCTATGTTCGAATCAAATATTGTGGGGGTAAATTTAAGCATAGAAAATAATACTGAAGTGTCATTAACTGATAATGTTGGTACACAAATTAAGTTCTATGATGTCTATTTAGAGGGGACAAATGTAACTAACCCGAACTACGGTGTAGATTTTAATAACTCATCACAATCTAACTACTATATTCTATATCCTTCCTCAGGTGGGTTGAGAGACACCACAGCAAAGTACTACCAAAATTTATTCGGTAATAATAATTTACATAATGGTGCTGTAAGGACTATGTGGGGTCTTTCTAACTATGGATTTTTTACAAATAATGTAGGGTACAGAAAAACACCAAACCAACACATTAAAAAAATAGACTCTTTTAATGAAGAACAAGAAGCCTGGTCATTTAACCAAAATATTGATTCAGCTTCTATAAATTACCTACTAGCTACTTTTACTAAACAAGAATTAGATACCTTTGAAGGTATGTTTTTGGAGTTTTCTTCACCTGTTGGTAATGTAGATATTGGTGGTAGTTTTAAAACAATACTAAAAGATACTATAGTTGTTGAGTCAACATATGTAGATAGGGTCTCTAATGTAGAATCTTCAGAAGGTAAATTGTCTCAAGCCTTATCAGAAGCACAACTACTTAAGTTTAATGAAAAAATATCTAATTTTTTAAACTTAGACATAGAATACGCACACAAGTCGACAACAAACTTAGATTTTGAAGACCAAAATACAACCTTACTACAAAGATTAAATATTTTACAAACTTTTGATAGGCATCAAATAAACCAAACTTTCGGATTTTACTCATCTAGTACCGTCACAATTCCAAGTGCGGGTAATACTTTCGTTGGTAACCCACAAGTGTTAGTAGACATGAGACACCATGTAATTGGTGGTATGGATGGTATTGATTACGGTATAGCAGGATTACTACAAGTAAATGACATAACAAATCCATACTATTCATTCTTCCAAACAATAAATTTACCAGGACCAGGTATTGAATTTAATAGTGCCAACATAGAATCATTTGCACCATTCATCAAACTTTATGGGACTTATTGTGCCGTAAACGGACCCATTAGTGCAAAACAATTCTTAAATATATTTTTAAATGACCTATCATCACAAGAAGAAAATATGGGTAATTATATTGATAATTTAACAAAAAATCTAAAAAAAATTATAACATCACAAGACGCGGTTGACGACGAAAAAAATAAAAGTAAAAAGAGTGACGATAGAACAAAAATAGAAGGTGATAATTTAAAGTTAGAATTGTACAACCAATTCAAAGTTATAAATGACAGGTGGGTTTCTGGTATTGATTTTACTAGTAATGAAACACTATTTGAAAAGTTTTTATTTTTTGATAGGGCTAATAGAGATATAGGTAATGATGCAATAGTAAGTATATGGGATATAATACAATTAGATTCACCATTTGCTGGAACCAACTCTAAAACACTAACTCAAAGTGTGGCAAGTTACATTAGTACTATATTAGCTAATAACTATTTTAATTTCCTACCATTACCAGCTTATATAAACTTTTTTAATATACCAGAAAAATCAGCACAACTACAAGGAAACGCAATGTTCGGGACATTTAATACCGTAGATTATCTACAATCAAGTCCAGCTTTTCTATGTCAATACGTTGGACCACCATCGACACAATTAGATATTAAAACCACCAATAACGGATTTTCAAACGACACTTTTGCTCTTAATAAAGCAGCACCAAACCCATTAATATCGGAAGGGAAATGTTTTGACGAAAATCTTTCTAATAAAGTTATGGGCTTTACGGTAGATTTCGGATTACCTAATCAGAATATTTTTGAGTCAGTGACCCTAGACCAATCACAATATCAAGACACTTCAGAAAGTTTTAAGATATTACAAGAAATGGCTGACTCTGGTGGTGGAGGAGCAACTTCCATGGCTTCAACATCATTATTTAATGTTTACGCTAATAGGTCCTACACAGCTAAAATTACCTGTATGGGTAATGTAACCATACAACCCACACAATACTTCCAACTTAGGTACTTACCAATGTTTAAAGGACCTTATTTAATTGTAAATGTGGAACATAATATAACACCAAATAATATAGAAACTTCTTTTGATGGTATTAGAGTACCTATTCCACAATTACCAAAGGTTACCGATTTAGTACAAAGAGTAAATGAGAGTTTATTTGAAAAAGCTGAGGAGGCTGTACCTCAAACAGATGACGTGTTTTATGACTCATTAAATGCGACACCACAACAAATGCAATTAAGTGCAACTAGTAATGGATACCTATCACCAATAACTAAAGAAAGTCCAGAAATTGCAGATGATAATATAGTATTCACCGATGTTATTAATCCAGAGTATACTTTAACCCCACCTATATTAGCAGAAGAACACAGACATTTGGGTGTTGACCTAATAGTAAAAAGTAATATGGTAGACAAAGCTAATAGTAATGAAGGGATTAAAGTATATACGGCTATGAAAGGGGTGGTGACAAAAGTAAAAAATGGATGTAAACCACAAGACACAGAAGATGGGTGTGGAAAATATGGTAATTTTATAGAAATAACTGATTTAAGAATTAATGCCGAATATATAGACGACCCTGAAGGAGGAAAAACTATAGAATATAATGAACTTCCAGATGAAGGCGGTACAGTATATTATAAAACAATACATGCATTTTTAAGGGATGATGTCAGAGTTAATCCTGGGGATAACATACCAGATAATAGAAGATTTGGTTTTGCTGGGAACTCTATTGAAATAGGCATACTAGGTAATAGTGGTCCGTCATCAGGAATACATTTACACTTTGAAATAAGAAGAGGTGTGGTTGTTGAAAAGGAAATAGGGGGTGAAATTAAGAAAATAGTGGTAGAACATATCTTAGACCCAGCTAATTTTTTACCGTTTTTTGAGGGACTATAACAATAAATTGACTATTATTATATTTTAATATATTTATAGGTATACAAAAACAAAAAAATATTATGATTTCAGAAAGTATAAAACAAAAACTTGGTAATTTTTTAGGTAAGAAAACAGATAATATCGTGGAAAATGGTAATAATTCAGAAGGACAACAAGTTTGTGATTTAGATACTGGTATTTGTTATACTATTAGAAGTAGGGACGGTTTAATTGAAAGAGTAGAAAATAGTATTAGAGTAAATAGAAGAGTACAAGTTGAGTCACCATCAGGAGAAGTAAAACAATTATTAAATGGCTAACGAACTAGAAGAAAAATTATTAAAAGAATTATCTAGATTTAATCAGATAACCCACAACACTGACAATTTAAATGAACAAATGGTTAGTGGTCTTGGTAATCTTGGTATGGGTAGTCATGTAGAAAGATTAGCTAAAAGAGTAGGTTTAGAAATGGGAGAACAAGAATCTCCAGAGGCTGAAGAGGAAATTCCTCTAGACCCGGAAGCTGAAATTGAAGACCTAGACGTTGAAGAAGGGGGCGAAGAAGGTAGTGAAGAAGGTGGCGAAGAAATTACTGATGTAGAAATTGATGACACTATGGATTTAGGAGGTGAAGAGTCTACCGAAGGAACTACGGAGTTAGAAGTTACCGATTTAGTAACAAAACAAGATGAAACAAATACCGAACTATCCGACCAAAAAGATATCTTAGCTAAAAACACTGAAAGTTTAGATGACCTAATGAGTAAATTATCTGACCTAGAAACACACCTAACATCTATGGATGATATGGTTAATAAAATAAGTAGTTTAGAAGATAAACTAGAAGAATACAGACCAAAAACCGAAGAAGAAAAACTTGGTTTAAGAAAATATGATAGTGGACCTTTTAATAAAACACTTAGTGACTTCTTTAGTGACAAAGAAGAAGTCTTTGATAAAACAGGAAAAAAAGAGTATATTTTAAAACCAGAAGATGTTATTGATTACAATGAAAGTGACATTAAAAAAAGTTTTGACCCAGATTCTGAAGACGAGTAAAAAATCCCCACAAACAGTTTGACATTATAAAAATCATTTACTATTATTACCTATATAGTTTTATTAACAATAAATAAAAAAGAAAATTTATGAGTAATAGTTTAGACGCAGTTTTAGCTCAATACGAGAAAAACAAACAAAGTGGTGGTTCCAC
>CEVS01009397.1_pt1 | contig 15367 bp, 14 predicted proteins | sample 361571 | NCBI WGS metagenome assembly CEVS01 (sample SAMEA2623850, study PRJEB7988) | marine metagenome | isolation source: saline water (ENVO:00002010), including | reverse complement strand
CTTTTGCTTTTTTTTCTGACATTAAAATTAATGCTGCCGAACCGTCATTTATAGTTGAAGCATTAGCTGCTGTAACAGTCCCACCTTTTAAAAAAGGCGATTTCAGATTTTTTATTTTATCAAAATTTACATTAAAACATTCCTCATCTTTTTTAAAATAAATTTCTTTCCCTTTTAAATCCTGGATTTTTATTTCACAGACTTCATTGTTAAAAAAGCCTCTCTCCCAAGCATTTTGACTTTTCAAATAAGAATCTTTACAGTACTTGTCTTGTTCATCTCTAGAGATTCCATATTTTTTTGCAGTTTCCTCAGCATATACGCCCATTAATTTATGGTGAAAGGGATCCATTAATCCATCTATTTCCATAACGTCATTTAATGTTGCATCTCCAAATTTTAACCCTCTTCTTAAATTTAGATAATGCGGAGACATGCTCATATTTTCCATTCCTCCTGCAACAACAATATTATTTTCACCAAGCGCTATTGATTGAGCAGCTATTGAAATACTTTTCATCCCCGAGGAACAGACCTTATTAATTGTAGTACAGGGAACATTTTTTGGAATTCCTGCATAAATTGCGGACTGTCTTGCTGGAGCTTGCCCAACCCCAGCTTGAAGCACATTTCCAAAATAAACTTCATCAATAAGGTCAGGTTTTAAAGAAATAGATTTTATCGCGGCCTCAATTGATTTTGCACCAATTAAGGGGGCAGAAATTTTAGATAAAGATCCCATAAAAGAACCTATTGGTGTTCTTTTAGCTTCAACAATTACAACTTTATTTAATGACATTTTACCTGTTTTTTTTCCTTAAAAATCGAAACAAATATACTCCCGTATATAGAATGAACCAAACTTGATATAGCCGAAGGAATTGCTGTCGAGGGATTAACATAATTTTCTTTTGCTAAAACTACACCTAGTCCAGAATTTTGCATGCCAATTTCAATACAAATTGTTTTCGATAATTTTTTATCTTTTAAAAAAATAAAGCTTACAATGTATCCAATTATAAATCCTAAAAGATGCAAAATCATAACAGAAATTAAGAGGTTTAATCCAGACTGTAAAATGATTTGTTTTCCTTCACCAATAATACTTGCTACTATTAGCACTATCAATAAAACGGCAACTGATGGAGAATAACCTGTAATTTTATTTGTAAACGCTTGAAAATACTTACTTACAATCAAACCAAAAAAAACAGGCAACAAAACAACTTTTGTGGCACTTAGTAATAGACCTCTTAAATCAACATTTATTAATTCTCCAGATATATTAGTTATCAAAAGTGGGGTTAAAATAACTCCAATAATCGTCGAAATAAAAGTCATGCTAACTGAAAAGGCGACGTTCAAATTTGATAGGTATGCTATAACATTGGATGCAGTCCCTCCTGGACAACATGAAACCAAAATCAATCCAACAGCAAAAAAATCGGGCAACTCAAAAATTTTAGAGATTATCCACCCTAAAAAAGGCATAACTGAAAATTGAATTAATACTCCAACAATTGTCCATCTTGGGTTTTTTAACAAAATTTTAAAATCACTGACTTTAAGAGTTAAACCCATACCAAGCATAATAATACCTAATCCAAAGGTGATTAAGTTACCACTGAACCAGGTAAACAGCTCAGGCTTTAACAAAGCTATAATTGAAAAGAGAATTACCCACAAAGGAAAAAGATTAACAAAAGATCTCAAAAGAATAATTTTAATACTATTATTAAAAGTTTTAATCTGTCCACTTCAAAGACTCCATTAATTTTGATATGTCATTACCTATATAATTTACAGCCGGCATCATCGAATCGTAATTCGGTTTTTTGTAAAAATATAGTGCTCCAAAAACAAAATGATTTAAACTATCTGTTAAAAAAAACTGAACTTGAGAAGCTGCATTACCCACTATCTGAAATATAGAACCATAAGTTTTATTTCTTCTACTGATAAAAACTTTTTCAGGTATTCCGACAGCTTTCCTAGCGTGTTTCAATGGCATACTATATGCGTCAGACAATAGTGAATCAAAATTATTATTAATTTTTCTATAGTTAAGGTATATAGTACCTTTCAAATTAGGATATATAATTCTGTCATTGCATTTATCTAACGATACAAAATTGCTAGACTGATTAATATTTATAGAATATGGACACTTTGACTTTTTTATAATGTATCTAGGATTAGGATAATTTAAATTTAACATTGATTTTGGCTTTGGCTTCATTGGTTTCCCAGTGCAGGATATAATCAAAGCAAATAAAATAAGTAGAATTAAAAAATTTTTCATGAGAGTTTAACTTTAACTCTTTTAATTCTTTTTTTGTCGACAGATTCGATTGTGAATTGAATTTTTTCAAATGATATTTTTTCTCTTATTCTCGGAAGTCTTTGAGAAATTTCAGTTAAAAACCCTCCTAAAGTTTCAGCTTCACCTCTCCTTTTTTCAAAATTCTTAATCGATGAAATTTTAGATATCCTATAGAAGTCGTTTAGGCTAATTTTTGCATCAAATAAATATATGTTGCTGTCAATTTTAGAATACTCTATATCCTCGTAATCAAATTCATCAGAAATATCGCCAACAATTTCTTCTATTAAATCTTCTAAGGTTACTAATCCAGAAGTTCCTCCATACTCGTCAACGACCATAGCAATGTGCATTTTCTTTAATTTAAATTCCTTTAATAAATCATCTAATTTTTTATTTTCAGGAACAAAATATGTTGGTCTTAAGATTGATATCCAATCAAAATTTTTGTTTTTAATATTTGGTAAAAGATCTTTTACATATAAAATTCCAATTATATTATCAAGTTGATTTTCAAAAACAGGTATTCGAGAAAACCCATTTTCTATTAACTTGGGTAAAACTTTATCTAGAGATAAATTTGAAGATAATGCAAAGATGTCAACTCTTGGACACATCACCTGGCTAATTTCAATATTCCCAAAGTTTACTATACCTCTTAAAATTTTTTCCTCTTCTTCTGTCGTGTCATTTTGTTTTGTTAATTCTAAAGCTTTTGATAATTCATCAACTGAGAAATTACCTCCCTTTTGACCAAATCTTTTTTCAATGAAATTAGTTATGAAACTCATGGGCACAGTTAGAATAAATAGTAGAAATTTATCTAATCTGTAAATAATAGATGCTGTAAATCTAGCAAATACTAAATTATTCCTGTTGGCAAATATCTTTGGTAAAATTTCACCAAAAATTAAAATAATAAAAGAAATTATTACCACCTCTATAAGAAGGCTTAAAAGGTGGTTTTCGATTTTAGCTAAAAATAGTTGGCTAATATTTGAAAATAAAAGGACCAAGGCAATGTTTATAAAGTTATTTGCAACCAGTATTGTTGCTAATAATCTCTTAGGTGTTTTAAGTAGTTTTTCAATCAAACCCTTTTCTTTAGGATAATTATATTGTATTGAGTCAAGTTGAGTTGTAGAAATTGAGAAAAAAGCTACTTCAGCTCCTGAAATAATGGCAGAACAAAACAATAAAATAAACAATGTGATTGACTGAATTAAAATAATTGAGGTTAGCAAGCTTTTACTATATATTATAAATTGAATTAGAAAGGTAAATCTTGATTTTCCGTTTTAGGATCTTCATTTATGGAGTTTTGAGATTCTGAAATTTTTTTGGTATTCAAAAATGTGAATTGATCAACATTAATTTCAGTAGTATATCTATCGCTTCCATCCTCAGATTTCCATTTTCGAGTTTTAATTTTACCCTCTATATAAATTCTGTCTCCTTTACTAAGATACTTTAAACAAATTTCGGCGACTTTATTTCTTACAATAATGTTATGCCACTCGGTTTCTGTTACTTTTTCACCAGTATCTTTTTTTGTATAAGATTCATTTGTTGCTAATGGGAATCGTCCAATTGACCCCCCTCCTTCAAAATGATGAATCTTCACATCATCTCCAAGGTGTCCAATCAACATGACCTTATTAAGTGAGCCACTCATAAATTTAATTTAAATCAAATATAAGAAATACTATTATGACTTAAAATGTTTATTAATAAAGTCTGAAATTACTATTGGTTTAGGTAAGTTTACACTTTCCTTATAAGAAAGTGAGTTTATGATGTAACCCTCCGAAATAAAAACCCAAAATTTGATATTTAATATTTGATGTGTAAGAAGATGTTTCACGGTTACAACTTTAATAAATTTTGCTGATTTTTTCAGTTTATTATTTAAAACAATGAATTCTTTTTTACTTACTATTTGATTCAATTTCGAATATTCACCCTCAACAAGTGGAAATTCATAAAGATTTTTCCAAATATCATTTCCCACTCTCTTTTTAAAAATTAGTTTTTTATTGCTTGATATAACGATGTAATTAAAAAACCTTTCTTTTTTAAAACTTTTGATTTTTTTTTTTGGATAAGATTTGACATCGTTCATAAGATATGCCTTGCATTCTAATTTAAAAATACAAGAATAACAAAGTGGTTTATTAGGTAGACATTGCAAAGCTCCAAACTCCATTAAAGCTTGATTAAAATCCCCAGGATTTGAATTTTCAATTAATAACTTTAATTTTTTTTTTATAAAAAAAAATGTTGACTTTAACTTTATATCTCTTTTGATTCCAAATAATCTTGATACAAACCTAAAGACATTCCCATCTATAACGACTTCTTTTTCACCGAAACATATAGACGATATGGCACTTGCCGTATAATCTCCAACTCCTTTAATCTTTAAAATATCATTGAAAGTATTTGGAAAAACTCCATTTTTTGTTTTAGCAATTTTTTTAGCTGATTCTAAAAGATTAATTGCTCTTCTATAATATCCTAATCCTTGCCATAGTAACAAAACTTCCTCTTCACTTGCTAAAGATAATTCATTTAAAGAAGGATACTTTTCTAAGAATTTTATATAGTATGGTAGGCCCTGATTTACTCTTGTTTGTTGAAGTATTACTTCTGATATCCAAATTTTATAAGGATCCTTTGTTTCTCTCCAAGGCAAATCCCTTTTGTTTTTTTGATACCAGTAAAATAACTTTGAAGAAAATTTCATCAAGAAAATATTCTTTAGTATAATAAAATTTATACAAAATTACTCATTGTGATTATTATTTTTATATTTGCCAACAGAAATTAAATTAACCATAATTTAAAATAATATGACAAAAGCAGAAATTGTTTCTAATATTTCAGATAAATTAGGAATTGATAAAAGCGATGTTCAAATTACTATTGAAAAATTTATGGGGGAAATAAAAGATTCGCTCGAGAGTGGTAATAATGTTTATTTAAGAGGATTTGGTAGTTTCATTATTAAAAAACGTGCTGAAAAAACTGGTAGAAATATATCAAAAAATACTGCAGTAATTATTCCAGAGCACAATGTACCTTCATTTAAGCCTTCTAAGGTTTTTGTAAATAATGTAAAATCTAAAGTAACTTTATAGAAATATTAAATATGCCAAGTGGTAAAAAAAGAAAGAGACACAAGGTAGCAACTCACAAAAGAAAAAAAAGAAGAAGAGCTAATCGACATAAAAAGAAATAGTGCTTGAAACACTTAAAACTTGAATGTTCTTTGAAAGTTTGGCTAATAAAGCCAAATCCGTGAAAAAAATTTGTTTAATCGACGTTTGTACGTCATAAAAATAATCGATGTGAATAAAGAATTGATAATACGATCAAATTCTTCGGCTGTTGATTTTGCCTTATTAAATGAAGGCAAACTAATTGAGCTTAATAAAGAAACAGATAACAATAAATTTTCTGTTGGCGACATTTTTTTTGCTAGAGTAAAAAAACCAATTTCTGGATTGAATGCTGCTTTTGTAAATATTGGCCACGAAAAGAATGGATTTCTTCACTATCATGACTTGGGACCTCAACTTCTATCTCTTTTAAAGTATGTCAAGCTTGTAAATTCAGGTAAGATAAAAAATTACATGCTTAACAATTTTGTAAAAGAAAAAGATATAGAAAAAAATGGTAAGGTTTTAGACTTACTTAAACCTAACCAATTTATTTTGGTCCAAATAATTAAAGAGCCCATTTCAACTAAAGGGCCAAGAATATCATGCGAGATTTCCCTAGCTGGAAGATATATGGTGTTAACTCCATTTTCAGATAGGGTTTCTATATCTCAAAAAATTGAAAGTAAAGAAGAAAGGACTCGTCTTAAGAGGCTAGTAAATAGCATTAAACCAAAAAACTTTGGTGTTATTGTAAGAACCGTTGCTAAAGAGAAAAAAGTTGCTGAATTAGATTCTGATCTACAAAATTTAGTCAATAGGTGGAAAAAACTTTGTAAAAGTATTAGTAATATTAACAAATGTCCTTATAAAGTTTTAAGTGAAATAAATAGAACTTCATCTATATTAAGAGATATTTTTGATGACTCTTTTAAAGGCATTTATGTGGACGACAAAATACTTTTGCAAGAAGTAAAAGAATACTTAGATTCTATTGCTCCAAAAAAGACTAGTATTGTGAATCTTTATAAAGATTCACTTCCTATTTTTGAAAAGTTTGGAATTGAAAGACAGATAAAGACTTCTTTTGGGAAAACCGTTTCTATGAAAAAAGGGGCTTATTTAGTAATTGAACATACCGAAGCATTGCATGTAATTGATGTGAATAGTGGTAATAGATCCAACAAAGAAAAGAGTCAAGAAGATACTGCTTTTGAAGTTAATATGATATCTGCTACTGAGATTGCTAGACAATTGAGGTTAAGAGACATGGGTGGAATAATTGTTATTGATTTTATTGATTTATCATCTAGTGAAAATAGAAAAAAGCTTTTCACTCACTTGAAGGAAGAAATGAGTAAAGACAGAACAAAACATAAAATTCTTCCTCCATCTAAATTTGGACTCATACAAGTAACTAGGCAGAGGGTTAGGCCAGTTTTAAAAATTAAAACTTTGGAACCTAATCCAAATCAAAGTAATGAAGTAGAAGCTCCAATAATTTTGATAGATAAAATAAAATTTGACTTAAATAGTATATTAAATCATCCTAAGCATAATAAGAAGAGCATTTACTTACATGTTCATCCTTTTGTTGCAGCATACTTAACACAAGGCATTACATCAATAAAATTCAAGTGGTGGATAAAGTTTAAAAGAAGAATTAATATAATTCCTAGAGATGCCTATCAATACTTGCAATATAAATTTAGAGACGAAAAAAACAGATCTTTGAGAATTTGAATAAAAGTGCGGTGCTATAAATGGCATCGCACTTTTTATTTATAAAATGAAAGAACAAGAAATATATACTGAAATTTTAGTTAAGCTTAAAAGATATTGTAAATATCAGGAAAGGTGTAAGTCTGATATTGAAAATAAATTATACAAATTAGGTGTAACAGAAAAAATAAAAGAATCCATAATTCATGAACTTTCCCAAAAAAATTATTTCGATAACAAAAGATTTTCACACGAATACGCCGTTGGGAAATTTAGAAATAATAATTGGGGGAAAATCAAAATCAGGTATAATCTAATGGGTAAGTTTATAGAAAAAAATATAATTGATGAAACTTTAAAAAATATTCCGCAAGATGAATATACATCAACTTTCAATAAAATGGCTAACAAAGAGTGGATGCATAAATCAAAACTAGATTTAACTTCGAGAAAAAGGAGGTTTTACAAAACTGTTCAAAGTAGAGGTTGGGAATTTGATTTAATTAACAAATTTTTGTCTGAAATTAAAAAAAATAAAACTTAATCGATTAAAACTTTTATTGAGTTTTTTTTCATCTCCATCAGTCCTGATTCAATTTCTAGTGAAGTCATTTTCTTATCTTTTTTTAAATTATAAAATTTTTCAGGTACATTGTCCTCAAGAGAAACTTCCCCCTCGATTGTAATTTTCCCTTTTTTGAGAGTAGAAACAATGGGGGCATGGTCTTTCAATACTTGAAAAGAACCATCAGATCCAGGAAAAATAACTGAATTTATATTTCCTGACAATAATTTGCAATCAATTGAAAAAATCTCAATTAACATACTACTCTTTAGCTAACATTTTTTCTCCAGCTTCAATGGCCTCCTCAATGGAACCTTTTAAATTAAATGCAGCCTCTGGTAAATGGTCTAATTCACCATTCATAATCATATTGAACCCCTTGATGGTTTCTTTAATATCAACTAAAACTCCAGGAATTCCAGTAAACTGCTCCGCTACATGAAATGGCTGAGACAAAAATCGTTGAACTCTTCTTGCTCTTGAAACTGCCAGTTTATCTTCCTCCGACAACTCTTCCATCCCCAAAATTGCTATTATATCTTGAAGCTCTTTGTATCTTTGTAATAACTCCTTTACTCTTTGTGCACAATTATAATGATCATCCCCAAGAATCTCAGGTGTTAAAATTCTAGAGGTTGAATCTAATGGGTCGACCGCAGGGTATATCCCTAATTCAGCAATTTTTCTTGAAAGTACTGTAGTAGCGTCCAGATGTGCAAAAGTGGTTGCGGGTGCAGGATCTGTTAGATCATCAGCAGGCACATAAACTGCCTGCACTGATGTAATCGACCCTGTTTTAGTTGAAGTAATCCTTTCCTGCATAGCACCCATTTCGGTAGCTAATGTGGGTTGATAACCTACTGCTGAGGGCATTCGCCCTAAAAGGGCGGAAACTTCGGAACCTGCTTGAGTAAATCTGAAAATATTATCAACAAAAAATAGAACATCCTTACCTTTTCCATCTCCAGCACCATCACGAAAATATTCAGCCATTGTCAAACCTGAAAGAGCTACTCTTGCTCTTGCACCTGGTGGTTCATTCATTTGTCCGAAAACAAAACTGGCTTTTGATTTTTTCATTGCCTCTTTATCGACTTTAGATAAGTCCCATCCTCCACTTTCCATGGATTTCATGAATTCTTTTCCATAGTCAATTATTCCAGATTCTAGCATTTCCCTCAAGAGGTCATTGCCTTCTCTTGTTCTTTCACCAACTCCGGCGAATACAGATAAACCTCCATGACCTTTAGCTATATTATTGATCAATTCTTGGATCAAAACAGTTTTTCCAACTCCTGCTCCCCCAAATAAACCAATTTTACCACCCTTTGCGTAAGGTTCAATTAAATCGATTACTTTAATACCTGTGAATAAAACCTCCGTAGATGTAGAAAGCTGATCGAAACTTGGCGCATTTCTGTGTATGGGTAATCCATTTTTACCTGACTTTGGTAGACTGCCTAGTCCATCAATTGGATCGCCAATTACATTAAATAATCTCCCGTAAACGTCCTCGCCAATTGGCATTTGGATTGGGTTTCCAGTAGTTAATACTTCTTCTCCTCTACTTAAACCATCTGTTGAATCCATAGAAATTGCTCTAACCGTGTTTTCGCCAATATGAGACTGAACCTCTAATATTAATTCCCCAGCTGGAGTATTTACTTCAAGACTTTCATATATGCCTGGCAAATAATTTTCTTCATTTTCAAAAATCACGTCTACTACTGGCCCAAGAATCTGAGAGATTTTCCCCTTAATTTTAGTCATTGCTATTTTTTTAATTAACTTTTGAGCAAATATAACTTTAAAGGTTTTAAAAAAAATATAATGTTCAAAATTTTTAATTTTTTATTTGAATTAGTTTGCAAGAAATAAATATTTAAATCTGAAGGGCAAAAAAGTGAAAAATATATTTTACAAATTTGTAGCATTCACACTTTCTATCTACAACATTTTTTTTTTTAAAAAACTTACCATCATCGGAAAGGAAAGAATACCGAAAGATGGGGCAATAATTTTTTCTCCGAATCATCAATCAGCTTTATTAGACCCTTTACTAGTGGGTGTGACTAATGGTAAAAGAGTATATTCATTAACAAGAAGTGATGTATTTAGAAAACCCTTTTTATGGATTTTAGATGCAATGCAGACTTTACCTATCTACAGAATTAGGGATGGATATGAAAAGTTACATCGAAATAAGGAGACTTTTGAGATTTGTTATAGGTTGTTAAAAAATAAAAATAATTTAATGATATTTTCAGAAGGAAAACATCATGATAAATATTTTTTATTACCAATTTCTAAGGGAAGTTCAAGAATTGGTTTGGAAAGTTTAAAAAAATTTCCAAAAACAAAAATTTATCTGCAAGCAGTTGGAATAAACTATGGAAGTCATATTCATCCATATCAAAATTGTACAATTGTATATGGCAACCCAATAAAACTGAATGAATTTATTAATCTTTATGAAAAAAAACCTGTGAAAACCTTAAATAAGGTTAGATTAAAATTAGAGAATGAAATGAAAAAATGTCTTTGGTTACCTAACTACTCTAGAGAATACAATATTAAAAGGAATTTGATCAATTATAAAAGTACCAAACATGAATTTAAAATACTAAAAAAGAAAATTTCCCAAAAGGATATTAAACTTAAAAACAATAACTCTAAAAAAGTTATTGAAAAAATAGCAATTACTTTTTTTTCAATCTTTAATTTGATTCCCCTAATGTTAATTAATTCAACCTTAAAAAAATTTGATGATAGGGTTTTTCACCTTTCTATTAAATATTTAACAGGTTTATTTATTTTTCCTTTGTGGTGGACAATTGTATTTTGTATTTCAGTTTATTTTTTAAACCTCTTCTTAAGCATCGTAATTGTGTTCTTTTTGGTCTTGTTTTTATTTTTTAGACAGTTTTTAATTATAAAAAATTAATAATAATAGTTTTTTTCTATCAAAATTCAACAATAAGCCTATATGGAATATTTTTTATTTGTACTTTCACAATAATATATAGTAAAATATTATTGATTAATTATATTAATAGTTATATCTTATTATTTACTGTGCTTGAGACATCCATTTTATAAATACATATATTTATATAATGTTTGATGTTATAATTATTGGTGCTGGTCCTATCGGTTTAGCATGTAGTATTGAAGCTAAAAAGAAAAAATTGAAGAGCTTGATTTTAGAAAAGGGAGTCTTGGTGAATTCTATTTATAATTACCCTCAAAACATGACTTTTTTTTCTACATCAGATAAGCTTGAAATAGGAGAAGTTCCATTTATTTCACAAAACCCAAAACCAACACGTCCTGAAGCATTGGAATATTATAGAAGGGTTTGCACATCATGGGGTTTAATTGTTAATTTATACGAAACTGTAAAGAAAATCGATTTTCAATCTGAAATTTTCAATATAAAGACAGATAAGTCAAATTATAAATCAAAAAATATCATAATTGCAACAGGTTTTTATGATATTCCTTTCCCTTTAAATGTCGAAGGTGAAAATCTACCAAAGGTAACCCACTATTACTCTGAGCCACACCCTTATTTTGGAATGGATATAGCAATTGTAGGAGCAGCAAATTCGGCTGTAGACGCAGCATTAGAAACATTTAGAAAAGGTGCCAAAAGTGTTACGATGATAATTAGAGAAAAGAAGATTAGAGAAAATGTTAAATATTGGTCAAAGCCAGATATTGAAAATCGAATAAAGGAGGGGGCTATTAAAGCATTATTTAACTCTGAAATTTTAGAAATTCAAAAAGAATATGTTATTGTAAAAAATGATAAAGAAAAAATTAAAATAAAAAATGACTTTGTCTTAGCTATGACTGGGTATCAGCCAAATTTCGAGCTTTTAAAGTCGGTTGGAATAAAATTTAATAAGGATAAATACTCTAGTCCTTACTATAACACAAATACAATGGAATCTAACGTTAAGGGCGTTTACCTTGCTGGAGTAATTTGCGGAGGGTATCAAACTAATAAATGGTTTATAGAAAACTCTAGAATTCATGCATGCCAAATAATTAATGATATTAAAGAAAAAACATGAATATTTTAATCGCACCAGATTCATTTAAGGAGTGTTTAACAGCAAATAAAGTGGCTAGATCAATAGCGCACGGTATAAATAAAATAAACCCTAATCATAATATTGAGGAAATTCCAATTTCCGATGGCGGGGAGGGTTCCATTGAGTTTTTAAAAAAAAACTGCGATGGCAAGGCTGTTGAACATGAAACTGAAAACGCTATTGGAAATAAAATTTCAAGTGAATATTTTAAGTTTAGGAATTCAAAAACAGCTTGGATTGAACTGTCTCAAGCATCAGGGTTATCATTGATAGAGAAAAAAAACAGGAATCCTGGTCTTACATCTACATATGGTACTGGTTTATCCATAATTCATGCCATTAAAAGTGGATGTTCAGAGATAATTTTAAGTCTTGGTGGAAGTGCAACCAATGATGCAGGTGCAGGAATTTTTCAAGCACTCGGCGGTAAGCTTTTAGATAAGAACAACAAGCAGATAGAAAGAGGATGTGAGTCTCTATTTAAAATAAAACAAATAAAAACCCCTAAATATTTAAATAATATAAAATTGCAAATCGCTTACGATGTATCAAACCCTTTGTTGGGAATTAATGGTGCTTCAAAAACTTATTCAAGACAAAAAGGGGCAACCTTAAATCAAATAGAAAAACTAGAAAAGAATATTTTTCATTTCTCTCAAATAGTAAAAAAAGATTTAAAAATTGATATAACTAAAGTCAAAGGTGGTGGTTCAGCTGGAGGAACAGCTGCTGGATTGTATGGTCTTTTAGGAGCCAAACTTACAAATGGGTTCAAATTGATAGCGGAATTTGTAAATCTTGAAGAAAAGGTGGAGCTATCAGATATTATTTTTACAGCAGAAGGGAAACTAGATTATCAATCATTAAATGGAAAAGTTCCCATTGAGTTAGGAAGATTAGCCAAAAAACACAAGAAGATTCTCATATGCTTGGCTGGCAGTATTGAGCCTCCTTACGAAAACTTTTATAGAAATGGGATTACTGGAATTTTTAATATTCAAAATAAACCGATTTCATTAGGTGAATCTATGGAAGATGCTGAAAGTCAAATTTCAGATATATCGAGCAGAGTATTTTCATTTTTTGAAAAAATTCAATAATGTTTTTCCTTTTTATTACAATAATCACATTAATTCTATGGATTATAATAGGTACTGCTTATTTTAAGTTACATCCATTTTTAGTGCTTTTTGCTGCATCAATATTACTAGGGCTTTTATTAGAGATCCATTTTGTCGAGCTCTTTAAATTATTATTTATTGGATTTAGTGAAACTATACAAAAAATAGGTTTATTAATAATTTTCGGGACAATTATTGGCAAAACTTTAGAGCTAACAAATGCCACTTCATCAATTGCCAATCATATAATTAAGAGACTTAGAAGAATACCTCTTCAATTCAAAATTGGCTTTATTGGTTATATAATTTCAATTCCTGTTTTTTGTGATGCTGCTTTCATAATTCTTTCGAAAACCATAAAATCTATTTCAATAAAGTCAAAGATTCCATTAAAATCTCTTGGAGTTGCTCTCTCAACTGGTCTTTTTGCACCTCATGTCTTGGTTCCACCAACACCTGGCCCACTTGCTGCTGCATCTAATCTCAAATTAGAAAATTTTCCTCTTTTGATAATTATTGGAGGTGTTCTTGCATTTGTTTTGGTAATTATAGGTTCTACTTTTTCTTATTTAATCTATAATAAATCAAGGTTTGATGCTAGTTTGTTTTTTGAGCAAAAACAAAGTAAAAAATTTCCTAGTATAAGTGAATCTATAATGCCAATTATCATACCAGTTATATTAATGGCAATTGGTACCTTATTTGGAAATTTAAATGCTTTCAGAAATTTAGATTTTGTATTTAGCTTTTTAGGTAACCCTTCTTTTGCTTTATTCGTTGGTGTTATTCTTTCATTTAGGTTAATTAAATTTAGTCCCGAGATCAGATTAAAGTATTGTATTAAAAACGGGCTCTATAGTGCTTTCCCAATACTTTTAATAACCGGAATGGGAGGAACACTTGGTCTTGTAATGCAAAAAATTCCTCTAGAAGATTTTATAAACAACTACTCTTTTGACTTTAGATTAGTTCTTTTAATTCCGTTCTTTATATCTTCCATATTTAAAACAGTTCAGGGTTCATCTACTGTAGCAATAATTACTACTTCCACAATTATATATCCTCTTTTAGGTTCATTGGGTCTTGATAATGAGATTGATAAAATCTGGACTATCTTGTCCATCGGTGTCGGTTCTATGACAGTATCTCATACAAACGATTCGTATTTTTGGATAGTTTCTGAAATGACTGGAATTTCAGCTAAGAAAGCATTGAAATATCATACGACAGGGACTTTAATACAAGGTATAACTGGTATTATTTTTATTTTAATTGGATACAAATTAACTTCCCTAGTTAATTTTATTTAAATTGAAAATTAATTTCATGTCTTTAAAAAAATCTGCTGAAATTTCATGGTTTGCTCCAATTTGTGACGGAGATGACGATTTTCTTGGTAATAGAAATCCGATATATAAAAGTTCTTGGGAGAACACTTGTAAAATCGTTCAAACTGCAGACAAAATAGGATATAAGAATATCTTATGCCCATCTTCTTTTCAAGTTGGTCAGGACTCTCTTTCATTCGTGGCTGCAATGTCAAATCTAACAAAAGATATAAATTTTCTACCTGCTGTCAGATGTGGAGAAATTCATCCTCCAATGCTTGCTAGAACTATTGCGACAATTGATCATATGGTTAAAGGAAGATTGACTCTAAATATTATTTCATCAAATCTCCCTGGAGAAAATTTAAAATCCAAAAAGCGATATGAAAGATCTAGAGAAGTTATTCAAATTTTAAAATTGTTCTGGGCAAAAGATTTTGTGGAATATGATGGTCAGTATTATTCTTTTAAACTGCCTTCAGATCCTGCGAAACCTTACCAAATAAATGGCGGTCCACTTTTATATTTCGGAGGGTATTCAGATGATGGGATAGAACTCTGTGCTGAATTTTGTGATGTTTATTTAATGTGGCCAGACAAAGAAGAAAATTTAAATGAATTAATTAAAAAAGTCAAGAACAAAGCTATGAAGTATGGAAGGTCGATAAAATTTGGTCTTAGGATACATGTAATTGTAAGAGAAACTGAAGATGAAGCAGGGGCTTATGCTAGAGGATTAATTTCTAGGCTAAGTTTGAAGAAAGGAGAAGACATAAAAAATCGAGCCTTAGATTCAAAATCATTGGGTGTTTCAATTCAAAACAATTTAAGATTAAAATCGAATCAAGACTTTTTTGCTGAACCAAATTTGTGGACAGGGATTGGTTTGGCTAGATCTGGATGTGGAGCAGCTTTGGTTGGGAATCCAAATCAAATTGTTTCAAAACTAAAGAGGTATATCAGTATGGGTATAGACTCTTTTATTTTATCTGGCTATCCTCACAACAAAGAGTGCGAAATATTTGGAAATTATGTTTTGCCTCACTT
>CEVS01020896.1_pt1 | contig 15450 bp, 10 predicted proteins | sample 361571 | NCBI WGS metagenome assembly CEVS01 (sample SAMEA2623850, study PRJEB7988) | marine metagenome | isolation source: saline water (ENVO:00002010), including | reverse complement strand
TTAATCTCATTTCCTTCACCAATAAGAGCTCCACCGTGACGAATTGAAATATACTTGTAAACACCTGAATTATCATTAGGATCATTTCCACCATATAAGCCCCAAGTATCTTCTGCTGGAATACCCTCAATTTGAAGTGCGTCTACATCACCAGCAAAAGAAGAAGGCGCATATCCAAGTACGACTAAACCTCCCCATAATCCTCTATCATTTTGATCTAAGTTAGTTCCATTGGATTCACCAACTGTAATATCATCTGCCGTTGAAGTGAATACAATAGGCTGAGAAGCAGAACCATTAGCTAGGACTTTTCCTCCCCTTGCAACAACTAATGCAGAAGCTAATGACCCAGTACCGGAAGTACCTTTAATTATAGTTCCTGGTTCTATTGTTAAAGTTACACCATCAGGGACTACCACTTTATTGTTCAATACATATATGCATTCGCTTTCCCAAGTTTCATCAGTTTCTATAAACCCTGATTTATTGATTGTACATACATCATCTGTACCACCCCCAATAATTGGAGCATTCCCTCCATCATCGTCAGAGCATCCAAATGATAATAATGCCAAAATACTAAAAGATAAAATTGTTTTTTTCATTTTTTGATTGTTATTAATTTTTTTACAATATTACATTCAATTGCCAATATTATCGATTAATTAAATTTTACGTTTAGTTTAATAAAATGTTATTTATATTTCAAAAGTTATGCAGTTTAGAAACATTTACTTAACATTTAAAATTATTAACTTGCACGAATGAATAAATCAATGAATTGGGAGCAATTGTTATCCCTAAGAAGACAAGGCGATTCAAGTAAGCGTCTCAGAAATGAGCAGGACGAAACACGTCTTGGGTTTGATGTTGATTATGATCGTATTATTTTTTCACCAGAATTTAGAAGCCTTCAAGACAAGACACAGGTCATTCCTTTATCATCTACAGATTTTGTTCACACCAGATTAACACATAGCTTAGAAGTTAGTGTTGTGGCAAGGTCTTTAGGGAGAAAGGTAGGTCAAAAAATTTTAGAGAAGTATCCTCATTTGAGTGAAGTTCATGGCTATAAATCCAATGATTTTGGTTCCATAGTGGCAGCAGCAGCATTGGCTCACGACATTGGGAACCCCCCTTTTGGACACTCAGGCGAGGATGCAATTAGTCATTTTTTTAAGAGCGGGAGTGGCAAAAAATATAAAGGTGAACTAAGTAAAAATGAGTACCAAGATTTATGTGAATTTGAGGGCAATGCTAATGGCTTTAAAATTCTAACTCAACACAAGCAAGGTCGCCCGGGGGGGCTTAGACTAAGTTATGCCACGTTGGGATCTTTCACAAAATATCCTAAGGCATCTTTACCAAAAAATGATTACAAGAACGTTTGTTACAAAAAATATGGATTTTTTCAAAGTGAAGCTTCGATGTTTGAAAATATTGCAAGCGAATTAGGACTACTAAAGGATTTATCAACCAACCAGTTTTGTAGACATCCGCTAGCCTTTTTGGTAGAAGCAGCAGATGATATTTGCTACACCATAATTGATTTTGAAGACGGAATTAATTTGGGTTTGATTGAAGAAGAGTTTGCTCTAGAGTATTTAATTAAACTGGTTAAAGGCAATATACAAAACGAAAAATACAATAATTTACCTGATAAAATGTCCAGAGTGAGTTATCTAAGAGCGCTAGCAATTGGAACCCTTATTGATGACGCGGTTAAAGTTTTTATAGAAAATGAAGAAGCGCTGATGAAAGGAGAAGTTACATTTTCACTTTTAAAAAAGAGTCAATATAAAGCTCAAATGGATGATATCATAAAATTAAGCATTGAGCGAGTTTATAACTCCAAGGAAGTAATAGACAAAGAGCTTTCTGGGTTTGAAGTAATCAATGAGCTTTTACTGCGATACACCAACGCAGTTAACAATTGCTACCATGAAAGTGGTAGTCATTACGATAAACTTATATTAAAATTAATGGGCTATGAGTTTAATCATAAAGACGAATCATTATACAATAGGTTAATGACTGTTTGCTCCATCATTGCTTCCTATTCAGACAGTAGAGCAGTGTTAACATATAATAAATTAAAGGGGTTGAATTTTTAGCTATGGATTTTGATGACAATTATTTTATGAAAAAGGCCTTGATGGAAGCAAAAGCTGCATTTGAAGAAGGCGAGGTTCCCGTAGGTGCCGTTATTGTAGCGAACCAAAAAATTATCGCAAGGGCACATAATTTAGTTGAAAGGCTAAACGATGTTACGGCTCATGCTGAGATGCAAGCGATTACCTCCGCCTCTAATTATTTAGGTGGTAAATTTCTACATAACTGCACCCTTTATGTGACTCTTGAACCATGCCCAATGTGCGCTGGAGCACTTTACTGGAGCCAGATTTCTCGTGTAGTTTATGCGGCTGATGATAAAAAAAGAGGAATGAATGTCATGGGTTCAAAATTACATCCTAAAACAACCATTAGGGGAGGAGTTTTAGCAAAGGAGGCTTCAGATTTATTATTGCGGTTTTTTAATGCTAGGCGTAATTTAAACTAAGTTTAATCTTTATTAAACTTATTCATTTTTTCAATATTTTCTTTTGTTAACATGTAGTCAGAAATTTTTTTATTTTTCCAGCGGTAATATGAAAATAGGGGAAAGACAATTAAAAAAAGTCCAACAACTCCAAAACCAATATATTTCTCATCAAGCTCAGAATTAGTTACAACTCCAACAACAATACTAGTTAGAGAAGCAACAAATAATATCCAAATTAAGGTTTTCATTTAAGTTTTATATTCAACTCATTAAGTTGGCTTTTGTCAATAGTGGCAGGTGCATCTATCATTACGTCTCTTCCAGAATTATTTTTTGGGAATGCTATAAAATCACGGATAATTTCTTCACCTGCCAAGATTGCAACCAAGCGATCTAAGCCGAAAGCAATTCCGCCATGCGGCGGTGCCCCATATTGGAAGGCATTCATTAAAAAACCAAACTGTTTTGTAGCTTCTTCTTTTGAAAACCCGAGTAGTTTAAATATTTTGGCCTGGGTCTCTTTATTATGAATACGAATTGAACCTCCAGCAATTTCATTTCCGTTTAGAACTAAATCATACGCATTCGCTTTCATGGCTCCTGGGTCTGAATCGATCAGATTGAGATGTTCTTTTTTCGGTGCTGTGAAGGGGTGATGCATGGCATGATAAGATTTTGTTTCAGTATCCCACTCAAGTAATGGGAAGTCAATTACCCACAGGGGAGCAAATTCCTTTGGATTTCTTAAGCCTAAGCGATTTCCTAATTCTATTCGCAATGCGCTTAGTTGAGAGCGTACTTCATTTGTTTCACCACAAAGAACGCAGATGAGATCTCCCTGTTTCGCTGAAGTAACCTTAGCCCACTCTGACAGATCAGATTGATCAAAGAATTTATCAACAGACGATTTGAAACTACCATCATCATTGCATCGCACATAGACCATTCCTGACGCTCCAATTTGGGGTCGTTTTAACCAATCAATTATTTTATCAATTTCTTTTCTAGTGAACGAATTTCCCCCCGGCACAGCAATTCCTACAACCAGCTCTGCACTATTAAAAACATTGAAATCTTTGTGTTTGGCTACTGAGTTAAGTTCTCCAAATTTCATTCCAAATCTAATATCTGGTTTATCATTTCCGTAAGTTTTCATGGCATCGTTATATGTCATTCTCGGGAATGAATCAATTAAAATGCCATTCATTAATTTAAGGAGGTGTTTAGTTAAATTTTCAAAGGTATTTATAATGTCTTCTTGATTAACGAATGACATTTCACAATCAATTTGAGTAAACTCTGGTTGTCGATCTGCCCTTAAATCTTCATCTCTAAAACATTTTACAATTTGGAAATATTTATCTATGCCTCCAACCATTAAAAGTTGCTTGAACGTTTGTGGGGATTGCGGCAAGGCATAGAATTCGTTTTTGTTTAGGCGACTTGGTACGACGAAATCTCTCGCACCCTCTGGAGTCGATTTGATTAGATAAGGGGTTTCAACTTCAATAAATCCTTCATTTGACAAATAATTACGAACTTCTTGCGTCAACTTATGTCTAAAGATGATATTGTTTTTTACTGGATTTCTTCTTATGTCTAGGTAACGATATTTCATTCGCAGTTCTTCTCCACCATCAGTCTCGTCTTCTATGGTAAAGGGTGGAGTTGTAGCAGAATTTAGGATAATTAGTTCTGTCACCAAAATCTCTATTTCACCTGTTGGAATATTTGGATTTTTTGACGAGCGCTCAATTACTTTTCCGCAAACTTTAATTACAAATTCACGACCTAGCTCTTTAGTTATTTGTAACAGATTTTTGTCAGTGCGGTTTTCATCAAAAACAAGCTGTGTAATTCCATAGCGATCTCTTAAGTCTACCCACGTAACAAATCCTTTATCTCTAATTTTTTGGACCCAACCGGAAAGTTTTACGGATTTATTTAATTGTGCGATAGTTAACTCACCGCAATTATGGGATCTGTACATAATGTATCTTTTTGTAGAACAAATTTAGTATTATTAAAATAAAATTGTAGTATCTAATTGACAACATTAGTTTCTTTGAGTTGAATTTTATTAATTAAATAAAATAATAATGGAACAATAACCAGAGTTAAAAATGTAGCAAAAGTTAAACCAAAGACAATTGCCCAACCCATTGGTCCCCAGAAAGCAACATTTTCTCCACCAATGTAAAAATTAGGATTAAATTCTGTTATTAGTGTTCGAAAATTAATATTGACCCCTAAAGCTAAGGGTAGTAAACCTAGTATTGTTGTGATAGCAGTAAGTAAAACAGGCCTTAAACGTGTTTTTCCCCCTTCAATCACACATTCCATCAGTTCGATTGGAGATAGTTCCTTGATACTATTAAGCTTCAACTCTTCTTTTTTTCTTTCAATGATTAAATTAATATAATCAATTAACACAATGGCATTGTTAACGACAATCCCAGCCAGGGAAATAATTCCAATCATTGTCATTAATATTACAAAATCCATGCGGAAAATTAGTAAACCGAAAAGTACACCTATTAAACTTAAAAGCACCGATATTGATATAATTATAGGAGTTGTCGCAGAATTAAATTGAGCAACGAGAATAAGAAAGATTAATGATACCGCAATTAACAAGGCTTTACTGAGAAACGCCATTTCTTCGGCTTGTTTTTCTTGTTCTCCAGTAAAGCTAATTTCTATACCTTCCGGTACTTCAAAAGTTTTAATAAGACTTCTTATCTTGTTGTTGATATCGGTTGCATTGTATCCAACAAGAACATTTGAATAAATGGTAACAACTCTGTCAAGATCGATTCTTTTAACTGCACTAAAACTACTAGTATTTCTTGTGGATGCGACAGATGAAATCGGGACTTGTTTAATTTGTCCATTGCTTTGGTTTCTAAAGGTGATTTTTTGATTCATTAGCTTATTTCGGTCGTATCTATATTTGTCTTTAAGTCTTATGTTTACTGGATAATCATCATTTAGGTCTTTAAATGTTGAGACTTCTTTTCCATATAGGGCGGTTCTTAAATTACTACCAACTTCAAAAGTTGAGATTCCAAGTCGCCTGGCCTTTTGCCGATCTACTTCAACTATCAGCTCAGGCTTAGCCATGTCAATGTCGAGCTTTAGTTCTTCAATCCCTGGGATGTTTGAATTATTGATAAAAGTTTTAATATTATTTGCTGTTTTTAAAATAAGCTTATAATCTTCTCCTTTAATTTCAAGATTAATTGGTGACCCAGTGGGAGGACCGTCAGCAGGTTTATCTACAACTATTCTAACACCAGGATATCCTTTGATTACTTCCCTTATGTCACTGAGAACTTTTTCTGTACTAACTCCTTGGCGGTCTTGGAATTTTACAAAGTCTACTGTTACCCTCGCTTTGTTAGGCGTATTTCCCCCTACTTGGCCTCTACTAGGATCAGCAGTACCTTCACCTACTTGTCCGATCACAGAAGTTACTAGGAAATTATTTCCATTTTTTTCATATTTCTTTAAGTAACTCTCAATATCAGACTCAATTTTTTTAGATAATAAATTAGTTTCTTCGATGTCTGTTCCTATGGGGTATTCCAAAAAAACAAAAGTTTGTTTTGCTTCTGTGTTAGGAAAGAAGAGTATTTTTGGAGGGAATAAATACATTAGAGTAGTGGCGATAAAAAGTAGTGCAAAGGTTCCAACAACTATAATGTAGGGTTTCTTGTTTTTTAATGCAAAGCTTAAGAATTTTTTATAACTATTTTCCAGTTTATCAATGAAGGTTGAGTTATTATTTTTTGGGACTACCCTCATATAAAGTGAAATTAACATTGGATTTATAACGAGTGCTACAAACAAGGAAGAGCTGAGTACTATAATTAGAGTTATTGGTAGCCATTGCATAAATTTCCCAACAATACCATCCCATAAAATTAGTGGAAGGAAAGCAGCTAGTGTAGTAGCTGTTGACGCGATTATTGGCATAGCAACCTCTCCAACTCCTTGCTTTGTAGCTTGAATTCTATTTAACCCTTTGTCCATTAATCGATAAATATTTTCTACAACAACAATTCCATTATCAACAAGCATCCCTAAAGCAATGACCAATGAAAACAGCACCATGGTGTTCAGCGTAACCCCAATAAAATTTAATATGACGAAAGAAAGAAGCATTGATAGTGGAATTGCAATACCCACAAATAGTGCATTTCTAAAACCAAGGAAAAAATACAGGACAGCAACAACTAAAATTATTCCAAGAACAATACTATTTTCCAAATCTGCTACCATTGTTTTGGTATCGTTTGATTGATCATTAGTTTTTGAAACAATGAGATTCTCAGGAAAAATATTATTCTTTGTATTTTGTATTATTTCATCAATTTTAGTTGACGCTATTAATAAGTTTTGTCCACTTCTTTTTTTTATGTCTAGCATCACAACAGGCTGTAAATATTCCCTGGCATAACTCTGTTTCTCTTGCTCTTTGAAAGAAACATTAGCAATGTCTCGTAGGTAAACTATATTGCCTTTTTCACGTTTTACAACAATATCCTTAACTTTCACAGGGTCAGTAAATTCTCCAATTATTCGAACATTACGCCTAACACCATTTTCAAGAATGTCACCTCCAGAAAGACTTTGGTTTTCAGACTTGATTGCATTTTCGATATCGTCAAAGCTAATTTTGGACGCCTGCATTTTGTATAAATCTATAGCAACTTCTAGTTCCTTTTCTTGTACTCCTCTGATGTCAACCCCTGAAATCTCGGGGAGTTCTTCAATTTTATCAGCAAGAAATTTTGCATAATCCTTTAATTGAGTCATTGAAAAATCTCCAGATAGATTAATGTTCATAATTGGCATTTGTTCGCTGAAATTAACTTCAGTAATACTTGGTTCGCTTGGAAGATCTTTGGGGAAGTCTTTGTCAGACATAGCAATATCAACCTTATCCTTCACTTTTATTAAAGCCTCAGAAGGAGTGATGTCGAAATTGAAATCAATTTTGATATTTGAGTACCCTTGAATAGAATTTGAAGTAATTTCATCGATTCCTGTGATTGAGTTAATTTCCTTTTCTAGTCGTTTTGTAATTTGTTTTTCAACATCAAGGGCAGAATTACCAGGATAAGGAGTTGAAACATATATTTGAGGGACAATTATTTCAGGAAAGTTTTCTCTCGGCATATTTTTATATGAAAGGATACCACCAACAAGCACAATGAATGTTATTACAGCAACAGTTGCTTTATTTGAAATTGCCCACGAGGAAAGCTTAAAATTCTTTGATTTAGCTAACATATTCTATTTTATTAAGACTTTTTCGCCCACACTAACCAGTCTTGAACCTTTATCAACTAATATTGAACTAACTGTTAAGCCTTTAGAAATTAACGATTCATTGTTGTAGCTTCTTTCTTGATGAATTACAGTTTTTTCAACGATATAGGAGCCACTATTTTTATTAAGTGTATAAACAAATAATTTTCCTGATCCATCTTTTTGGATTAAAGCGTTGGGGATAACAATTCCTGTTTTTTCGAAATCATTAATTTTAACATCAGCTAATAGGTTAGCCTTTAAAGTATTGTCTTTGTTTTCAATATCAACACGGACTTTGAAGCTTCTATTTTCAGGGTTAATATAATTACCAATTTGATTTACTTTTGCTGATAAATTTTTATTTACGGAAGGGAAGAATAACTCAACAATTGACCCAACCTTAATATATTCAAGGTAAGATTCTGTTACTTCTATTTCAACGTGGACTTTATCTAAATTTATTATTCTGACAGCCTTAACCATTGGGTTTGCAACTCCGCCTTGTTTTAAAAATATTTCATCAACTTTTCCATCAAATGGAGAACTGATCTGAAGTTTATCGGCCTGAGCTTTAAGACTTTTTAAACTGTTTTCCAAGCCTTCTTTTTTTGCTTTTGCATTCAAAAATTCAATTTCGCTACCAATTTTTTTCCTCCACAGCCTTTCTTGACGGTTGAAAGTGGTAACTGCTAGATCCAATTGTGTTTTTAATTCTGCAATTGAAGCTTCTATAACTGAAGAATCAATTTTTAGCAGCGTTTGCCCCTTGGAGACTTTATCTCCTTCACTTACATATATTTTTTTTACGGTTCCATTTCTTTCAGGGTAAATTTCTACACTTTGGTCAGCTTTTATAATTCCCTGAACCTCAAGATAATGTCTAAATTCTTTTTCTTCGAGTTGTATTGCTGTTACGTTCGTTAGTTGATCTACTGAGCTGAATTTGGAGATTTTTGATTCTACAGATGAAAGTCGTTTGCCTAGACTATCAATTTGCCTTATCAAAGTTTCTTTTTCATTTTTTAATTCTTTTATAGAATTTGATTCTTTGTTTGAGTTTTGGCAAGAAATTAGAACTCCTATTAGCATTATAGTTATTAAATTTTTATTTACAGGTATCATTTAATTTCTAATTTATGGATTAATTAATATATCTAGTTCTACATGTTTATTGAGTACTGTGAACATAGCCTCTATATAATCTCTTTGAGCATCATATAATTGATTTTGAGCTTGGCTTAGTTCAAAACTTGTCGCCATACCTTCAAAGTACTTAGTTTGATTTTTTTTCTCGATACGCTCTGCTAATCTTAGTGAGTTTTTTTTGAGCTTTAGATCCTGGTTAGCAAATTTAAATTCATTTTCAGCAGTTTTGAGTTTTATTTCTAACTCTTTACGTAGAGTTTTTAATTTTCTTTCAGATTTATCAACATTAATTCTTGCTTTTTTAGTGGCTGCCGATCGACCGAATGAACTAAACACAGGGATTGAAATATTGATTCCAAACGATGAAGCACCAAACCATTTTTGCGAGGGATTAAAAAAGCCAAAACTGTCATTATTTCCTAGGTAAGAGCCATTTAGAAAAGCATCAATTGATGGGAGTGCTTTACTTTTCTCAAGTTTTAGCAAAAGTTGATTTGATTTCAGGTTATTATTTGCAATTTTGTAGTCAATTATATTTTCAATAACAGAGTTTGAAATTTCAAGCTTATTTAAATTAGATTTGGCAACTAAGTCTTCTAAACTTTCGGTGAGTTTTACATCAGTTTCAATATTAAGACCAAGTACTAAATTGAACATTTCATATGCCAATTTTTTCAAAATAATGTTATAGTTTTTAGTACTTGTAAGTTCATCAAGAGTTAACTGTAGCTGTTCCACATTCTCTTGTTCAGTCAAGCCATTTTCGTATACCGTTTGAATATCTTGAATAGTTTTTTTAATTAACTCAATATTTGAATTAATTATTAAAAGATTTTTCTCTACCAATAAGATATTTCCGTAGGCATTAGCAACAACTTTTTTAATTTCTGTAAAGTTTTTTTCTTTGGCATTTTTTGAAATTTCTAAATAAACTTTTGAAGCTTGAAGGGCAACTAGATACGATCCATCAAAGATTTTTTGATTTAAAGTTATTGTTCCATTTAGAGTTTGTCGAGTTCCGAAAACAAGTTCTGCAAAATCATTTTCATTATCACCAAGGAAAGCGGCTGGAACTAGAAAAACTTGCTGTTGAATCCAATTATTGTAAGTAATTTCAGCACCAATTTGCGGCAAACCAGTAGATGTAGTTTGCCATTTTTGAAGTTCTGCTAGTCGTACATCTTTTTCGCTATCCAAAGCAGAATTGTTATTTTTCATAGCAAAATTGACTGCCTCTTGCATAGAGAAAGGAATGGGATTGTTTTGAGTAAAAACAATTGTGGGAAAAACAAAGAATAAAATTAATCTAGCCATAACAATTTTTTATTGTTTTTTTATGTGTCTTTTTAAAATGTTTAATCCTTTTTGTGTTACAATAGCGCGGAGGTGGTATTCGAGGTAGCTTTCCATTAAATATTCTTTTTTGAGTTCATATTCTGGGAAAACTGTGGTTTCACGGATTCCCGACATTCCAATTAAATAAACCCTTGAAATGAATGTTATATCTATGTCTGATCTAAATAGCTCAAGCTTTATCCCTTTTTTTAAACTGTTTTCAACAGAGGAGAGCATTTTTTCAAACTTTTTAACTTCAAGTTGTTCAAAAATATTTGGATAATATTTTTTTAATTGAAATTGTGCAGACCCGCGCTCATTTTTTAAATAATCCATCACAAACATTTTGATTTCGTATAATTCCTCTATTGGATTAACAGAGATTTTATTTATTCTTTCGATGTTCTTGTGTATATATTCAAGAACAGAAAATGTAACTGATTGAACTAGCTCTGTCTTATTTGAGAAGTGCGTGTATATTGTTTTTTTTGAAATTCCAATAGCAGAGGCAATGTCATCCATTGTTACATTTTTAAAGCCTAAGCTTAAAAATAGTTCTTCAGATTTTTTTAGTATTCGATTTTTCATTTTCAGGGTTGCAAATATATGAATGGAAACTAAATAAACAAAAAAAGTTTCCTTAGTTTTGTATAATTTTAACATTTGTTAATTGTTCAATTGTTTATATAACGAAATCTGTTATTTTTGTGCTGATGGAATCAATGAAACATTATCAAGATTATTTTGATAAGCATCTGAAGTCTTACAATCAATCCAAAACCCCAAAAAATTTATATGAACCGGTACAATATGTCCTTGAAATTGGAGGAAAGCGTTTACGACCTATTTTAACTCTAATAACTGCTGATTGTTTTGGAGGTAATATTTCAGATTCTTTAAATGCTGCTCTTGCAATTGAGGTTTTCCACAATTTTACATTGATACATGATGATATTATGGATAATGCCCCATTAAGAAGAGGTAAACAAACGGTCCATGAAAAGTGGAATATAAATACTGGAATTTTATCTGGGGATGCAATGTTGATTATGGCATATAAATTATTTGAATCATATCCCCAATCTCAATCTCAAGAGTTAATAAAATTGTTCAGTAAAACTGCTCTAGAAGTTTGCGAAGGCCAACAATATGATATTGATTTTGGAAACAGATTCGATGTTACTACCGCCGAGTACTTAAAAATGATTGAATACAAGACAGCAGTTTTAGTAGCATCTGCCATGCAAATGGGAGCAATTATTGCAGACGCATCACCAGAAGATCAACAAAAGTGTTTCGATTTTGGACGAAATTTAGGAATAGCTTTTCAGTTAAAAGATGATTATTTAGACACTTTTGGAGATCCAAAAACATTTGGTAAGCAAATTGGCGGTGATATAATAGAAAACAAAAAAACATACCTTTTCACCAAGTCAATAGAAATGGGGTCAGAAGCGACTCGAAATATCTTAAAGGAATTGTATAACCAAGACTTAAGCAATAATGAAAAGAAAATATTTAAAGTAATTGAGATTTTTAATGAAACAGGTGCAGCTGATGCTAATTGTATAGCAATAAAAAAATATACTGAAAAAGCTTTTTCTAGTTTAAAATCCTTATCCATAGATTCATCAAAAAAAAACCTACTTCGTGATTTTGGGACTCAATTAATGTCCAGAAATATTTAGGACTTATTTTCTGATTAATTATTTGAATTATGTAATGCAATGATTTTGTTAAAAGTTGTATTTTTGACTTATATAAATTTCTTTAGTTAGCACATTAACATTAATGAAATTATTATGGATAAGTTTTCTTTTTTGAACGCTGCACACACGGATTTTTTTGCTAAGCTGTACGAGCAATATAAAAAAGATCCAGATTCAGTTGAGCCTAGCTGGAAAGCTTTTTTTCAAGGCTATGATTTTGGAAGTGAATCATATGGTATTAATGGGGAAGTAGTTGAGGGAGTTAGGACCCAAATACCTGAGCGTGTAAAAAAAGAATTCCAGGTTGTAAAATTAATTGATGCATATCGTACACGCGGTCATTTATTTACAAAGACAAATCCGGTACGCGAGAGAAGAAAATATGCACCAAGCCTTGAAATAGAGAATTTTGATTTAGAAAAGAGCGATCTTGACACAGTTTTCAACGCAGGTAATATTTTGGGGATTGGCCCAAAGACACTAAGAGACATCAGACAGCATCTTGAATCAATATATTGTGACTCGATTGGTGTTGAGTATATGTATATTAGGCATCCAAAGGAGATTCAATGGATTCAAAACAAATTAAATCAAAATGATAATCATGGGAAATTTTCCAATGAAGAAAAAAAACATATTTTAAGGAAATTAAGCGAAGCTGTTTCTTTCGAAAATTTTTTACATACAAAGTATGTTGGTCAAAAACGTTTTTCGCTTGAGGGTAATGAGTCACTAATACCCGCTTTAGACACATTAGTTGAAAGAGCGGCGTCATATGGTGTTCGTGAATTTGTTTTAGGAATGGCCCATCGAGGCAGATTAAACACCTTGACTAATATCTTTGGTAAATCTGCTAAGGATATTTTTAGTGAGTTTGATGGTAAAGATTATGAGGAGGAAGTGTTTGATGGAGATGTGAAATATCATTTAGGATGGACTAGTAATCGTTTAACTGACAATGGTAATAGAATTAACCTAAGTATAGCTCCTAATCCCTCACATCTAGAAGCTGTGGGTGCAGTTGTCGAAGGTATTACGCGAGCTAAGCAGGATCAATATTTTAGCGATGATTTTAGTAAAGTCCTTCCCATTGTTGTCCATGGTGATGCCGCAATTGCAGGCCAAGGTATAATATACGAGGTAGTTCAAATGTCACGATTAGATGGCTACAAAACCAACGGGACCGTTCACATTGTTGTAAATAATCAAATTGGTTTTACTACTAATTACCTGGATGGGCGTTCTAGTACTTATTGTACTGACGTTGGAAAGGTAACTTTATCACCTGTTTTACATGTTAATGCTGATGATGTTGAAGCTGTCGTTCATGCAGCAAGGTTTGCTTTAGATTTTAGGATGGAGTTCAAGCGTGATGTTTTTATTGATTTATTAGGTTACAGAAAATATGGTCATAACGAAGGAGATGAACCTCGATTTACTCAACCCAAACTTTATAAAGCAATTTCAATGCACAAAAATCCTCGTGATATTTATGCAGAAAAACTGATAAGTGAAGGGTTAATAAATAAAGAGTATATTAAAAAACATGAGTCTGATTATAAAGCTAGCTTAGAGTCCGAACTAGAAAATTCTCGCAAAGAAGATAAAACTTTGATTACTCCTTTTATGGAAGAGGAATGGCAAGATTTTAAGAGAGCAAAGGCAGAACAGATGTTGGAAGGTACTAACACTACTTATTCTAGGGATAAATTAGCTCAAATTGTCAAAGCTATATCAACTCTACCGAGTGAAAAAAAGTTTATTAGAAAAATTCAAAAACTTGTTGATAGCCGAAGTAAGATGTTTGAGGGAGATAAATTAGACTGGGCGATGGCGGAACACCTCGCTTATGGGTCCTTACTAGAAGAGGGCTATGATGTTCGCATTTCTGGTCAAGACGTTGAAAGAGGGACTTTTTCTCATCGGCATGCGGTTGTGAAAGTTGAAGATAGTGAAGAGGAAATTTTATTGTTAAATAATATTAGTAATTATCAAGGTAAGTTTAATATTTATAATTCTCTTCTCTCTGAATATGGTGTTCTTGGCTTTGATTATGGTTATGCTATGGCAAGTCCACGAACCTTAACCATTTGGGAAGCTCAGTTTGGAGACTTCAGTAATGGCGCTCAAATTATGATTGATCAATATATTTCTTCTGGTGAAAACAAGTGGAAGACTCCAAATGGAATTGTAATATTACTGCCTCATGGATATGAGGGTCAAGGTGCCGAACACTCTTCGGGTCGTATGGAAAGATATCTGCAGTTGTGCGCAAAGAATAATATGTTTGTTGTAGATTGTTCAACTCCTGCAAACATGTTTCATTTGCTTAGGCGACAATTGAAAGCAAATTACAGAAAACCATTGGTTGTTTTTACCCCTAAAAGTTTACTAAGGCACCCAAATGTAATTTCAAAAGTGGAAGACTTCACAAATGGGAGCTTTCAATTATTGATTGATGATCTGGACGCCAGACCACAAAAAATAAAAACACTCGTATTTGTTACAGGAAAGTTTTATTATGATTTATTAAATCATAGAGATTTAATTGGTAGAAATGATGTGGCGTTAATTCGTATTGAACAACTATTCCCTCTTCCCACAGAACTCATCAGTTCTATTTTATCTAAGTATAAAAAAGCAGTTGATGTCGTTTGGGCTCAGGAAGAACCACGTAACATGGGAGCTTATTCACATATACTTATGCATTTTGAGCCTGCAAAAGAATGGAGAGTTGCCTCACGACGGTCATATAGTGCACCTGCAGCAGGCAGCGCGACAAGGTCAAAAAGAAGACATCAAGAGGTAGTAGATTTTGTATTTGACAAATCAAAAAACAACCAAAGAAAAAGTAAAAAAAGGAAGAAATTAAATAAGTAATACTTTAATTTTATTTGTCTATGATGAAAAATATTGTAATAAGTTTAATATTCATTTTTATAACTTTTAATGCTCAAAGCCAAAAAAAATCTTATTGGCAAACTGTTGGTAAATCAGAGCTAAATAAAGTAAAAAAATTATCAGAAAAGGATATTTATTTAGAGAGCTATAATGTTTTTCGTTTAGATTTGAATTCGCTCAGTAAATTTCTAGAGGATGAATTTGTACGCGAAACAAATAAATATGTCTTATTAGAATTTCCAAGTGTGTCTGGTGAAATGGAATTATTTAAGATTTTTAAGTCTTCAATAATGGAACCTGAACTTCAATTGCGCTATACAATGATTCAAACTTATAAAGGAGTTGGTGTTGATGATCCAACAGCTACAATTAGGTTCAGTATTACCCCACTTGGTTTTCATGCCTTATCAAATTCTGGGACCCGATCATCTTTATATATTGAGCCTTACGCCAGTGATGATAAATCATTACACTTTGTATTTGAGAAAAATTCAGTTG
>CEVS01026622.1_pt1 | contig 15463 bp, 15 predicted proteins | sample 361571 | NCBI WGS metagenome assembly CEVS01 (sample SAMEA2623850, study PRJEB7988) | marine metagenome | isolation source: saline water (ENVO:00002010), including | reverse complement strand
GGAATGGTTGGTGGAGCAATAGAATATTGCTTTTCTGATGCTCATGAGTTATTCGTTCATGACCCCTCAAGAGGTACAGATATTTCTATAGTAACCGATAATGTTGATTTCGCATATATCGCCGTTCCTACCCCTCCACATCCTGAAACTGGAGCATGTGATACAAGAATTGTTGAAGAAGTTTTAGACTCTTTACCCGATGGATTTACTGCCGTGATTAAGAGTACTGTTGTTCCTGGAACTACACAACTTTTCCATGAAAAATATCCAAATCTAAAAATCGCTTATTCACCAGAATTTCTTGTAGAAAGACGTCGATTAGAGGATTTTGCTAATCAAGATTTATTGGTATGTGGGACTCACCATGAAGAAGTTGCTGAAATCGTTTTTAGACAACATAAGGAAGCTGGAGTAATAAGAACTGAAAATCTATTCCATGTATCTCCTACTGAGGCTGAACTGGTAAAATATACAAAAAATACATTCTATGCAATTAAAGTTATTTTTGCTAATCAAATGTATGATATCTGCCAAAAACTAGGAGTCGATTGGTATACTATTCGAGAGATGATTACAGCCCCACAAGCCCAACCTATTGGAGACTCACACCTCGATCCAATTTTTGGATTAAATCGTGGATTTGGTGGAAAGTGTTTGCCGAAGGATTCTCAAGCCCTAGGAGTTCTTGCTGAAAGTCTTGGATGCAAGTATGAATTACTAGAAGCGATACAGAAAGATAACTATGGATTACGAGAAATTTTGACTGGAAAGCCGAGTGATGTTGATACATTAGACGATTAATTTGGTGGTGAAAATATAGGCCAAAAAAAGTTAGAAGAGGTTTTCCCTAGAGGTACATTACAACGATTTGCTACCGCAGGGGGGTTTAATACTCTCATTTTTTGGCTTTCATGGGAATTTTTTAGAATTACCCCTATTGTTGAAATCGTTGGAGAAACTTTTGTTTGGGCCATGTCTTGGATATTTTCTAGTTCAATCGCTCACTTCGTTCACAGATGGTTTACATTTGATGGCAGAAGAGATATACGACAAACTCTGATAAGAGCAATTTCTGTTTATTCATTTGGTTTAGTTGCTTCAACGTTAAGTTATGATTCATTATTAATTATCACCGATTTGCCAATAAGACTAGTCTTTTTAGTCAATATGTGTATCTGGGGTATTGTAACTTGGGCTGCAATGAGGTGGTTTGTTTTTGGTTATACAGAAGATAGTGAAGAATAATTTGGTGGAAAAAATTTACCTCAAATTAAGCAATTTTCTAGTATAATCTAGCGTGAAGTTCATGGGTGATGAATTACAGGGACTGTCATGTTGCCCGATACCATTCATAAATTGTCCCGAGAAGAAAGGTTTTCTTATGCAAGACTTCTAGCATTCATGACTAGAGTTGATAATGAATTAACTGTCGATGAAATGGCTATGTTTGAACAACGCCTTGGAACTGCTCTTTTATCCCCAAACCAAAGAGCAATGATCAGAGAGGCACTAAAATCTCCACCGCCTTTAGATGAGTGCTTAGCAGGCCTGAGTGAAGAGGCTGGTAGACTTGCGCTAAGAGATGCTGTTTTGATGGCAGCAGCTGATGGGGAAGTGGATGATGATGAACGTGAAGTTTTGAAAGAAATCATATCTCACCTAGGATTACCTGAAGAAGCATTATCTCGTTTACTAAAATGGACTGTCGAAGGTTATGCATGGATGCAGAGTGGTTATGATATCCTCAATGACCTCTCGGAGTGAAGTATTTGTTCCCAAACCCTGTTAACCAATTATCTCTTGAAGAGCGTAAAGCTCACGCAGAATTGATGGTGATAATTGCCTCGATTGATGGTGAATTAGTTCAAGAAGAATTAGCAATAATTGAATCACTAATGGGAATTTCTATGCTTCACCCAGAAATGAGAGTTGATATTAGAAATATGCTATCTCATCCCTCGAATTTTGAAGAAGTGGTTGGTTCACTTTCTAAGCAGGGCTTGAAAATCGCTTTACGAGATGGCGCCTTGGTAGCTGCTGTTGATGGAAATTATGATAAAAAAGAATTAAGGATTTTAAAGTCATTAGCAAAATTAGCAGATGTTGATAACAAAACGTTATCTGAATTATTCGAATGGGTTGAGGAAACTTGGATACAATATAAGAATAGCAATAATATTCTTTCGATATCTTGAAGATTTCCTTGTTCCGGTAAAATTTTTCTAGAAATAATACTTTTCATGGCGTTTTTATCCAGTTTACATAATTCAGTTTATGTAAAAAGTTAACACGATTCTTTATTACTGATAAGCCGCTGGCTACTGCGTAGGCTCGAGATTGATTATTATGGGACTTCATCCAAAGATAGGAATTACAGGATTACCAAGAAGTGGTAAATCTGCTGTTATGGAGAAAGTCCTCGAAATGTTAGTTGAAGAGAGGACCCGTGAAATTAATGTCAGAGGAAATCCAACTGGTAAGCCAATTGTTGGAGGTCTTAGAACTGAGCCTATTTTAGAAAATGGTGAAAGACTCGGTTACAAAGTGATCAATATTATCACTGAAGAAGAAGGAGTTATTGCACATAAGACATTTGATTCTCGTCTGAGAGTATTGGGTTATGGTCTTGATCTTAAAGCTCTGGAAGAAGTTGCTATACCTGCAATAAACTATGCTAAAGAAGAATGTGAAGTTTTAGTTATTGATGAAATTGGTAAATTTTCTGTTGAAAGCGAGGAATTTGTTAATTGTGTTAGAAGTGCTTTACAGGTCGATAAGCCAACTTTACTTACGCTACACAAGAAAAGTCGTCATCCTCTTCTTCAAGATATTCGTAGAAGAGATGATGGTAGAATACTAGAAGTTACTCCAGTCAATCGTGCTTTACTACCTTACAAAATCCATAAATTAATGAGAGAGACTTACTGATTTAGGATGGAAACAATATGAACGACCCTTCTAAGGCCGCTTCAAGAATTCTTTACTGTACGGGTTTTGGATTAATTTTAGCTTGTGGATTTGGTTTACTTGAAGGCCGTATGGAAATAACTCAATTAGGGATAGGCCATATTTTTCTTATAGTTGCTATGATTTCTATTCTCGTCGCATTTTCTTTAGGGCAGCAATATAATTTCTTGGCAAAGATTTACCCGAATGAAAGTGAAGATGAAATGGTAGAGAGAATAAAGAACGAAATTCATGAAATCGAAGCAGAATCAGCGGTTGGAAATGCTTGGGCAAAACTAGAATCACAAGTTTTGGAAAAGGAATTAGAACAAGAATAAATCTTCTATAATTACGAACATTGAAGAATTACCTTCTGTACGCTAGTATAGGAGATGATGAGATGAGTGAGATTCCTGAAGGCTTGTACTACACAAAAGAACACGAATGGATTAAAGTCGATGGTGACCAAGTTATTATTGGAATCACTGACCACGCCCAAAACGCATTGACAGATATCGTATACATCGAACTTCCTGAAGTCGGACAAACAATGGGCGATATGGATGAGTTTGCAATTGTCGAATCTGTAAAATCTGCATCCCCAATTTTCGCTCCGCTGGCCGGAGAAATTACTGAAGTCAATGAAGAATTGGAAGATGCTCCCGAATTGATGAATTCAAGCCCTTACCAAGATGGATGGATTGTAAAGATGAAGTTAGATAACCTAGATGGGGTCAAATCATTAATGGATGCAAGCCAATATAAGGCTGAAATTGGCGAGTGAGTATATTGAATCGTTCTGAAATGATCAGTCTTTATGTTGACGGTTCATGCTTAGAAAATCAAAATGTTGACACAAATACCCCTGCTGCTTGGGGATTGGTTGTTGTCTCTGGTGATAATGGATTAGGTAAAGGAAACGGCGAGATAATTGAGGAAATATTTGGCAATGTAGTCACCTCGCCAACAGATGAAAGTTACCTTGGGGCTGAGGTTGGTTCGAATAATACTGCTGAATTATCTGGATTCGCTGAAGCATTGAGGTGGTTATTGATTGAAGGTAGTGATACGCCTGCAATAATTAGAACCGATTCGCTATATGCAGGTAATCTTGCAACAGGAAAATGGAACGCCAAGGCTAATAAAAAAATAGTCGAATCTTTACAGAAATTATGGAAAGAAGTCAAAACTCTTAGGGAAATTGATTGGGAACATGTAAAAGCTCATCGCGGACATCGTTGGAATGAAAGGGCAGACCACCTTGCATTAAGGTGCGCTCAAGGGATAAACCCAATCCCACTTTCATTTTGGAAACCAGGTCAACGCTAATCTTTGATTCTTAGTTTTAACCAATCAGAAAATTGTTTCGATAGGTCTGTTCGTTGTAGAGCATGGTCAACTTGAGCTTGTAACCAAGAATAGGGATTTCCTGAATCATACCAACTAAAGCCATCCAATCTAACTCCAATGAAACCATTGCCTTTCATCCAATGTTTTTGTAACTCAATTGATTGTAATTCCCCATACTTTTCAACAGTATAAATTTCGTTCAATAATTGCTTAGAGTCTGCAGTGAAGAGATATCTACCACATAAAACTAAATTAGATGGAGCAAATTCTAATTCGGGTTTTTCTACTACATTCTTAATCAATTCTCCATCCAATTCCACCACGCCGTAACTGGATAAATCTTCATCCTTAACGGGTAAAATTGCTCCACATGGAAGACTATTCTTTTCATAGCATTCAACCAATAATTTACTTGCATTTGATGGGATATAATCTTTAGTTGATGAATGGTTATCGGTAATTATGTTGTCACCAAGTAACACCAAGAAAGGGCCCGCTATTTCATCAAGTGCACATGAAATAGCATCGCCAAGTCCCAATTGTTGTTTTTGAATATGTACTTTTATTTCGATGTTTGAAAAAGATGAAAATAAATTTTCATCAAGTTCCGGTCGATTAGAATGTAAATGGGAAATGTCCCTAAGTAAAGGCGATAAGTCCTTGTTTGGAGATGTTATTATGTGAATTCTTTTTACTCCAGCTGCTTTTGCTTCTTGTGCCAAATGAATCATTACTGGAATATCTACCAACGGAAGTGATTCTTTGGATAAAAAAGCACTAACTGGATACATACGAGTACCTAAACCGCCTGCAACAATCAATGCGTCTTCAACTACCGCCATTATTCCTGCTAACAGGCACATACTTTCAAGCATAACCCAAATTCATGTCCACTTATGGGCGAAGTACCTGAGTGGCGACTATTGGCGGCGTTCGGTATTATCTGTTTAGTTCAAACCTTCTTAGATTTCACTCCCGCTGGGCCATGGGATTCTCGATCATTCAGCAGAGGAGTCATTGGATTAATTGGATTGGTGTCTATTTACATCTCTTGGTTTAGATTCACATTCCAACAAAAGGGGTTAATTCCTACTATCGGAATATTGAAGAATCCTGAGAAAAGCTGGCTTTATGTGTTAATCTTAGGTATTATTTGCTATCTATTTGTAATATTAATGAATAAAATGAATTTTGATAAATATTTTCCTGAAACCACAGGTATGATAATTTTGTTAATTGGTAGTTTGGCAATCTTAAACTCAATTTATGTTTGGATGGTAATAAGTGGTCCTCTAAAAGAAAATTTAGTTAGAGAACAAGAGTAAATCAGTCAAGGAAGCCTAACTCTTGATCTAATGTCTGTAATGCGTCACCAATACTAGGTAATTCATCTGGTGCCTGCATAGAACTTTTATGAATTTTCACCTGAACATTTTCAGGAATCTTTCCACCCTCAGAAATCCATTTCATCCAGATTTCTGCTCTTTCAGGTCGTCTAAGTTTGAGGTTATCCCATAATTGTTCTAAAGAACAATTTTTATTTTTTAAATCAGTAATTCGACCTGCGAAATGTTCTGATGAAACCTCTTCCATACGTATCAATAACTCTCGCATCCGAGTTCTTACTACTTCATCGCCATCTTTCCATAGTATTGGTAGAATGTTTTTCTCATCCTCTGGAAACATTTCGATATAATCTCTTAAACCAGGCACTAGATTTCTCCTGACTAAAGGCAATGGATGCTGACTTAATTCTAACATTTTTACGGTCCATAATTCGGCATCAAAAAACTTCAAATCTCCGACAGTGGAACTAGCAGCAGCTAAAACAACTTCATCATCATCTAGTAACATCTTTTCAAAAAATGGTAAAGCATCAACGGAAAGTCTACGAAATAATCTAGTCAATACATCAGCCATGGCTCTCCTAATTTCTAATTCTCTTCTATCGATTAGTCTCTGGCTTAATTTTAAACCTAAATCTCGGTTGAAATCAATTAGTTTTGCCAAACAAAGCGTAATCTTTACCGCCACTTCAGGAGATTTATCTAGAGCCCTTCTCATAAGTATCTCTGGTAAATTTAATGATTCTATTAGACCGGGTCTCTCAAGAAGTAATCTGATCCATTCTATCAATAAGGAACGTCGATCTTCTCCACTATTTTCTAATCTTTCAAGCAACCATATTGCCGCTTTAATTCCTTCTTCATGAGCAACTACACTGGTGATTCTAGGTACTTTTGCGTGAGGATTCCAATCTATATTTTGTGGCCCAGATTCTGGTTGAGTGTGCCATGTACCTGGCCTTTCTGCTAAAGCAATTGATTCTATTAAGTGATATCCTTGATGAACAGACTGCCCTCTAGGAACTGTTGACATTCCGTCTATCAGACATAAACTAACCCACCATCTATCTGTATTGGGCGCAGAGGGGTCCAGTGATTGAGCAAGCCATTCTGTGGCGATTAGAAATACCATTCTTTCTGAGACATTGTAGACTCTTTTCGCTAGCCATTTCTGATGTACTTCAAAGGGGTCATCGGTCAAGTTCATTCTATGTGGGACTATCAAATCTACAACAGAGTTTAATTTATGATCAAACATTCCTTTATCTGCATGCAATAATCCTAAGCCTTTCTCAATTATCTCTTGAGGCGAGATAGGGTGTACTGGGGGGAAATCACTGTCAATAATTGGTGGTGAAGGTAATGGCCAAGATTGAGTCCCTCTCTCTAATGCCTCAACTAATAGGGTTGCAACTTTCTCAAAGGTAATTTGAGAAAGTCTATTTCGGCTCTTTCCCATGGACTAAACACCTTACGCCTATTTAGAAAATAAACGACTTAAATGTCAAGTTCAATATTCAAATTTTGAATTAATTCCTTGTATCTATTTCGAATAGTTACTTCAGTTACTCCTGCAACTTCTGCTACTTCTCTTTGAGTTCTGCGCTTACCGCAAAGAACCGAAGCGATGTAAATAATTGATGCAGCAATACCTGTTGGTCCTCTTCCACTGGTAAGTTCTTTTTCTTGAGCCGCTTTAATCAATTCATACGCTTTTGCTTCAACTTCAGCATCTAATCCTAATCCGGAACAGAATCTAGAGATATAATCTTCAGGTCCTGTTGGCATGATCTTCATTTTCAACTCTCTAACCATAAATCTGTAAGTTCTTCCTATCTCTTTTCTTCCGGTACGAGATGCTTGTCCAATCTCATCAAGAGTTCTTGGAACTCCACACTGTCTGCAAGCAGCATATAGAGATGCAGCGGCAACCCCTTCAATAGAACGGCCTCTAATTAGGCGCTTATCAACTGCTTTCTTGTAATTGACCGCTGCTGCTTCGCGAACTGATTTTGGTAATTCTAAACGGCTAGCCATTCGATCTAATTCTGCTAGTGCCATAGCAAGATTTCTTTCGGTTGCATTGGAAACACGGCTTCTCTTTTGCCACTTCCTCATTCGGTAGAATTGAGATCTATATCTAGAATTAATTGTCTTTCCAGAATAGTCTTTATTTTGCCAATCTATATCTGTAGACAAACCTTTGTCGTGAAGCATAACGGTCATTGGTGCACCAGTTCTAGCTCTTTGATCACCTTGCTCTGGGGAGAAAACTCTCCATTCTGCACCTTGATCGATAACATTGTCTTCTAAAACCAATCCACAGTCGTCACAAACGACTTCACCACGTGTCTCGTCACGGGTTAAATTTCTACTTCCGCAATCGCTACATTTTACTATATCTTCTACTTGTTGTTGTTCATCCATATTTAGTCCTCTCCAATTGCCATTAAGGGCAACACTCTTAACCCCTTAGACTAGGTTATATGAATGTTTTGCATAAGATTAGATAACATGAAGTTAATACTTTTTCAAAGTTTATTTTTTGTATTTATAACATTATGAATAACCGTTATACATGGAAGCATTGTGCAGTATAATGTGTGCTATGCGCGAAAATTGGCCCCCCAAAAAAATCGCGCTTTCCAAAGACAAACGTATTCTGTTTTTAACCAAGGATTTAGATCTCATCAAAAAGCAGCTTTATGATGGATTAAATCTAAGCATGAAGGATTTAGACCCTAGTGACTTACTAGATGACATAAACACTGATGTTATGACTCCTGCATGGGTTTGCTTTGATCACGAACCATCTGAAATTGCAAAAAATGCTTATGCTGGTTTAAAGTATAACGGTCTAAGAGTTTTCAATGAAAATGCTCTGATTGATGGTAATTTTGAGGTTATTGTATCTGGACAAAGAAAGGGCACAGGGTCAAGCAGAGAAACCGCTGCCCAGTGTGAAAGATGGGCTGGAATAAATATCGTCATAGCTTCATCTTTCGCACCGATACATGAAAGAAATAACATCAACTTAGGACAACTAATGGGCGACTATTCGATGCTCGAAAGATTACAGGACGGTGAAGAAATCAATCTTGAAGAGTTCACTAGTAAATATGATGATGTGACTAAATTAATTATCGAAAATGGTGGATTATTTCCTTTCGCTGAGAAACTGAAAAATAAACAAATCACCCTCACACCCTTGGAAACGCCTGACGGCCCTATGACAATGGCTGAAAAAATCATTGCTAGAAATTTAGTTGGACAAAGGGAAGGGCAGTGTGTAAAACCGCATGACCCGGTCATTTCTCAGGTTCAAGGAGGATATAGTCATGAATTTACTACTGCTCAAGTTCATACTTTCTTGAGTGATGAGTATGGGTCGGATTATTCCTTACCTAACCCGAGTAAATTTGCTGTTTTTGAGGACCATCTATTGTATGCACATCATAATCCAAAATTCGTACCACACATGGATAAAGTCCAAACCTTAAGAGATTTGCAAGTCGAGTTTCAAAAGCATGCCGGAGTTAGAGATTATTCGGCTAAAGATGGGGTTTCTCCGGGGATTTGCCATCAAGTAGCAAGAGAGGAGTTCATAGAAATTGGTGATTTTATTCAAGCAACTGATTCGCATACCTGTATGGGCGGGGCATCAAATGCACTAACATATGGAGTCGGAGCGACTGAATATGCGAGTCTAATTTATTCAGGATTTACATTTGTTAAAGTACCTGAATCTATTAGATTTAACTTAGTTGGTACGCTAAACAAAGGATGTACTGCTAAGGACGTTATACTATTCATTTTAGCAGATCACGCTAGAGAGGAATTAACTCTCAATCGTTCTATGGAATTTGGTGGCCCTGGACTGGAATCACTATCTATTGATGAAAGAGCAACACTCTGCAACATGGCCACAGAATGTAGTGGTAGAACTGGTATTTGTGAACCAGATGAGTTACTATACGAATGGATGGAGAACGCTCAATCACTAGACCGAGACAAGATGATACAATTATCTGTTATTCCAGATGAAGATGCTGTGTATCATGGAGGAGTTCATAATATCGACTTATCAGAGATCGTGCCAATGGTGGCTCACCCCGGGAATCCTGACGAAGGAGTGCCATCCGACCCGACCAATGGTGCAAATATTTCTGATATTGGAAGTGTACAAATCGATATTGCTTATGGCGGGTCTTGTACTGCAGGCAAAGAAGATGATATTGCATATTATGCAATGGTGTGTTCTGCTGCTGATTCTGCAGGTTTGAAAGTAAAAACTGGTGTTGAATTCTATATCCAATATGGCAGTGGATTAGTAAAGGATTTAGCTGTACGGAAAGGTTGGCATGATTTATTTCTAAAGGTAGGTGTCAAGTTAATCGATCCGGGTTGTGGTGCCTGTATTGGTGCAGGTCCCGGCGTTTCAATTACTCCTGAACAAGTCACGGTTTCAGCAATTAATCGTAATTTCCAAGGACGATCTGGCCCGGGTAAATTATATCTCGCAAGTCCACTAACTGTTGCTTCATCGGCTTTCTTTGGAGAAATAGTTTCTTGGAGAGATGATTTGTTTCAATGATAAGCATGAAATTAAGAATTCTTTCTTCCGGAGCTATTATCGTTATAGGCGGAATTATTCTATCAATGACTTTGACCCAATTAATTTTGAGTCAATCTATTGATCTGATTTCATGGTTTGGTGATTCGGGAATTCAAGGTAAAATTGCATTTATTGGATTATATGTTGTTTTTGGAATCCTAGTTATCCCGGCAAGTTTTCACAAATATCTATCTGGAATTCTTTTCGGGTTTACAATTGGATTACTGATAGCATGGATAGGAGGCATGATTGCTGCGATAATTCCTTTCCTTCTCGGAAAAAGATGGTTAAATCCATATGCACAAAAATTACTAGATAAAAATCCAAAACTGAGAGGGTTAGAAAAAGCAATTATTGTCGATAAATGGAAGACTGTTGCTTTGTCTAGAGTGAGTCTAGTAATTCCATATGGCGTGCTAAATTATGCTTTTGGTGCCACAGATATAAGATTTAGAGATTATATTTTAGGAAATTTTGCTATGATTGTTCCATCAATAATGTATGCTTGGTGGGGCTCACAAACCCGAATTATATCTGGTTCAATCGAAACACAAGATAAAGGAATTAGTTATACAATCAGCATTATAGTATCAATAATTCTTACCTTTTGGCTAGTTGTTAGAAGTACTTCGATATCACGAAAAATTGAATCTTTCGAAAATATGTAAAGGTCTGAAATCGATTCTTGTAACTATAATACGGTATTAGGATTAAAAACCGTCGGCATTCCATGACCGGTAACACTAGTGGCCCGACGTCATTGGGACGGAGGAGGACCAATGTGGAGGTCTAAGTATGGCTGGAATCGCACAGAAACTCGCATCAAATCAAAAACAAGTTGCAATATCGGAATTCTTTGAGAAGAATAAACACTTTCTTGGTTTCGATTCCTTATCACGTTCACTAATAACTGCAGTAAAAGAAGCAGTAGATAATGCATTGGATGCTTGTGAAGAGGCGCGAATCTTACCTGAGATAAAGGTCGAGATCAATAAATTAGACAACAAAAAAGACATTGTTCGATTAAAAGTGGAGGACAATGGTCCAGGGATTCCACAAAAAAGTATTGAGAAAGTATTCGGACAACTCCTATTCGGATCTAGATTTCATGCGATTAGGCAATCGAGAGGTCAGCAAGGTATCGGTATTACTGGGGTTGTAATGTACAGCCAATTAACGACGGGTAAACCGACTCATGTTAGATCAAAAATCGCAACTGAATCAACCGCTGCGGTTGTAGATATCGGTCTAGATACTAGAAAAAATAAGGCTGTAAAAAGTAACCAAGGTAGAGAAGGCTGGTTCAATGAAGATGGTTCAATGAAACAACATGGACTGGAAGTTACAACTCAATTAAAGGCCAAATATCAGAAAGGAAGACAGAGTGTTTGGCAGTATCTAAGAATGACCAGCATCGTAAATCCTCATGCTGAAATTACATTTACAGACCCAGAAGGAGAAGTTCACCACTGGCCAAGAGTGACTGAAAGACTCCCGCGTAAAGTAGATTCGATTAAGCCACACCCTCATGGAATAGAACTTGGGCAATTGCAAAGAATGTTATCTGAATCTAAAGATTCAAGACTTTCTGTATTCTTACGAATGAACTTTTCCGGAGTTTCAAATCGTGCTGCAAAGGAGTTGTGTGCTGCTGCAGAACTTGATGTAAGTACTAAGCCTAAACAAATGAAGCCTGATGATATTCGCGCTTTACTAGAAGCCTTTCAAGGCGAGAGAATGTTTAATGGCAAACCAGTTAAAATGCTAAATCCTCCTACTAATTGTCTTTCTCCAATTGAAGAAATGCTAATCAAAAAAGGGCTTTCAAAAACTATCGATTCTAGATTTGTAACTACTATGACTAGAGTTCCTAATGTATCTCAAGGAAACCCATATCAGATAGAAGTAGGGCTGATTTTTGGCGGTTCGATGGCTTCAGATAAGCCTGTAGAGGTTCTTAGATTTGCAAATAGAGTACCATTGATGTATCAACAGGGAGGATGTCTTCTTACAAAAGCCATAGAAAGTGTTGATTGGAGGCAATACGGTTTAGAACAGCCAGGTGCTAAAGGAGTTCCAAAGGGACCTGCTGCAATTTTAGTACATCTAGCAAGTACTAATGTTCAATTTACTTCTGAAGCAAAGGAAGCCCTAGCCGAAAACGAAGAGGTCATAGAAGAGGCAAGAAAAGCAATGCTGGAAATGGGACGTGGATTAAGGAAGCATCTTGAAAAGAAGAAGAAAATGGCCAAAACTCAAGAAAAATTCGAATTAATCAATGATATTTTACCAGCAATAGCTGCTAAATCAGCTGAAATTTTAGACAAGCCTATTCCCGACCTTGCTGGATCTATTACTCAAATTATGTCTGCCGTTATCGGGGAAACAAGCACTACTTGGAATAAAGAGACAAAACAAACTGATGTAGAAATAACTCTTTTCAATTATACTTCTCGCTCTAGAGCATATACAATTCTTGCAACGTGGCCTGAAAAAGCTGGAGCCAAGATAATTGGAAATGAAAATGGTGGTAGAAAAGAAGCAATGGGGGTTTGGGCATGGAAATTAGAAACTCTTCAACCCGGGCAGAGATTTGTCATCAAGTATAGTTTAGAAGGCCTTGAAAAAGGTGACTGGGTTGATACCGACATCTTTTACAGAGGTTCCCAGGAAGTAATAGGTGCTATGAAGATGGATGAAAAATACCTAGAAGAGATTAGAAAACAAGAACAGGTGATGAAAGAAATGTCAACACAGAATACTGAATCAAGTGAAACTACAGAAACAGAAGAAAATAACTCAAATGATATTGAAACTCCGGAGATAGATTTGGATGAAATTATTGCTTCTCTAGGAGAGCCGAAAGTTAAGCCGCCTAATGGTCAAAGCACCCTGTTTGGAGGTGGTCAGTAATGGTCCAACGTTTTACAGCTGGAGAAACCAAAGATGCAATGCATCAGGTAGTTACTGAAATGTATGATAAAATAATCAAAGGTGAGGCTCCAACAATGACCCTTCCTGTTAGAACAAAGAATAACATTGGATTTGATCAGAAATTAGGTGTTTACAAGTACGGTAAAAAGAGATCCATTAGGGATGCTACAAGCCTTGGTTCAGCGAAGCAATTACTACGAGCGCTATATGTTATCGAATTCATAGAAGAGATGATTGATGCTGGAAAATCCTCAACCCTCAGAGAGATGTACTATATTTCAGAAAGTTGGGGCTTAGGTAAATTTGGTAGTCAAAATGAATCAAATAACCTTGCTGAAGATTTGGAAATTGTGACAAAATGTCTTAGAGAAGATTTCAAACTTAGACCTGAGGAAGATGGTGCTAGAATGATTGGAAATTTAACACTAAGAGAAAGAAATCGTAGGGGAGAATGGATGAGAATTAATGCAAGAGATGATGTTGGGGACTCTGGATATGGAGTACCTTACAACGTTGAGACTGAAAAAATCGAATTATTAGAAAATGATATTGATTTCATTATGGCTATTGAGACTGGTGGTATGTTCGATAGATTGATCGAAAATGGATTTGATGAAGACTTCCGTTGTGGTTTACTTCATCTTAAGGGTCAACCTGCAAGGTCGACTCGTAGAATAATCAAACGTATGAGTGAGGAATGGGATTTACCTGTTGTTGTTTTCTTAGACGGTGATCCTTGGTCTTTCAGAATTTTTGCTTCGATTGCATATGGTGCAATTAAAACCGCCCATATTTCTGAATATTTGGCTACTCCAAGTGCTACTTATCTAGGAATTACTGCAGATGATATTTTAGCCTATGATTTACCGAGTGATGACCTTTCAAAGAAAGATATTGAAGCACTTAATGCTGAACTTTCAGATCCAAGATTCGCCGATAGTTGGTGGCAAGACCAGATCAATATGATGCTTGAATTAGGTAAGAAGGCTGAACAACAATCACTAGCCAAATATGGTCTTGACTTCGTAACTGAAACATACCTACCTGAAAAATTAGCCGAACTAGGACTTGCGTGATTTAGTGCAAGGATTGATTTGGGAAGATGTTGACGAATTATCATGGCGAGCCCATCTAGTCAGTCAAACCCTTGGGCAATGCGCATTGGGATTTTTGGTTTAGTTTGTGTTTTCATCAGCGCAATAATGCTTTTTAGCCAAACTGATGCTATCGATAATGCGTTTAATCCAAGGAATTTGAGTGAAATAAAAGTCACTGGCGAGAATTCGGAAATAGGTGAATTAGATATCGGCTGTCATATCGCTGTTGGTCTTGATAACGAAGAATATGGTGAAATGACATTGAAACAGATGGTTGGCTCATCTCCTAGTAGTGATTCTATTGAGACTACTTCCTGTGCAACCGACTGGCAACCAATGGACTCATCAGGTCAAGAATATTACTTTGTAGAAGAATGGGATGTCACAGAAAAAGGAGAATATGTTCTATCGATGGAATGTTCCACTGATGTTGACTGCGGTAATTCTACTATTTGGCTTGTAGATGTAACCAAAGCACAGTGGACAGTATTTGGGGAAACTGGTCTGATTGCTGCAGGTGGATTGTGCTGCTTCGGACTAATTCTTCTTCCTGTCGCAATGATTCTTTATTTCTCTAACAAAGGGAAATCTAATGTGATGATGATTAATGCTAACGGCCAAATAATGCCATTGACAGACTTGACCCCTCAAACAATTGAAAGGATGAATAACAAACCTGAAGAGATTATTGATAACCCATTTGCTGATACTGGAATTTCTGATTCAGAGGAGTTCATAGATGGTAAAGAAGGAGTTGAAAATGGAACACTTCTAACGACTGAGCAAGTTTTTGCTTTGATGCGTGGAGATGTCGAAGAAGCGCAAAATAGAGTCAGTGATCCATTTGCTGATTTCAATCAAAAAATGGAAATAGATGACAATCAGGAAAAGAAAGATAATTCCAATGTCATCGCTTTTTGGGATGCTGGAGATGAAAAGGAAATTACTACAAATTCCTCAAAACAATCCATTAAGGACAAAAAAGGAAGTCAAACGCCGAAGAAAAAGCAAACCGATACCGGTGCATGGAAAGAATGGGATGAACTTTGAGTGATTCAGATGGAAAAATATTTTCGAATTGCTGCAGGAATTATTGGATTTATCTTGGTTCTGTTATCTGTAATTGGAATGAATAGTGAATTAGCAGATTCGGATAGTGTAGAAACAATGCTTCC
>CEVS01112594.1_pt1 | contig 15506 bp, 18 predicted proteins | sample 361571 | NCBI WGS metagenome assembly CEVS01 (sample SAMEA2623850, study PRJEB7988) | marine metagenome | isolation source: saline water (ENVO:00002010), including | reverse complement strand
GGCGACGTCATAACCCCTAGACCACGAGCCCCTAGGTATTTCGTCCTACAAACAGGTGTATTAAATCACATCGGTTGAAACCGAACGATTCAGGATACGATCTTGGAAATTTTTCCGCTACACCCAGCTTGGGAACATAATCCAGCCATACGCGTTCGTCCGTTTTTCATTTTGATGAATTTGCCATCTTTAATTGGCCCGTAGGTTTTACACTTCAAACAAAATCCTTCGACATTCGCCATGTTATCGTCTGTCCCTGTCCACGATATTTCTTAGATGCTTCGTCAGAACTATGTCCTGGATGCGTGAATAGAAAGTTTTGGTCAGTTTCGACCTCTTACCCCCTACTCAGAGGGGGAAATATGCATATTCTTGCCCATTAACAATTTTCTGATGAGTAAAAACAAGGTACTGCAAGGTATTTCATCTAATTGGAGTCATGAAATCTAAATCCAAATATTCGCCATTGTCGTATAACATACATTATGCGACACAAAGGGGTGCGGGAAAACAAAGAAATCTACTTACGCTGGAATATCAAGGAGGTTTGGATCAATTTCAAACATACCTACGAGTGGTGGACCTGCTAAAACCGATTCCAAACCGCCATCCCTCGGATCTAAGACTTTGACAACTTCATCAGAAATTTGCTTCCATGCCTTATTGTCTTCAAAGACGGTTTGTACGAGAATCATTCCTGTTCCATCGATTGACGTTCCTGTCCATGCTGCGAGACATCCGTCCTGTCGTCGTTTGAATGTCTGCCGCGATTCAATCATTCTTAGAAAGCGAGCTTCTTTTCCTGGTGCGCCAGCACATACGACAGTTTCAACATAGACTTTGTTGATTTCCTTTTTCATTTCATTCCCTCCGTAAATCCAATAAATACAATTTCCTAGGTAATTAAACTTCAATCAATGGTAGTGTAATTCACCATTCAACATGGTGGCCATGAATGGAGACGTACCGGGTTGATTGCACCACGATTCCCATTGATGTCCGCCAAGGACGTTGATATTTGCAACAGCACCAACTTCAATTCTTCCGTGGACCCTGCCCGATGGATGTGGTGTGGTCTCGGAAGGATTGCGAGAAGAAGCAACAAGGGTAGCGAGGGGATTCACTTTGTTTCGATGAACCAAAAGAGATCCGATAAATGGAAGACTGAGGATATTGCAGTTTGGATTGAAATCTGTTGCAATTGACCAACGATAGTCATCGTCAATGGCGTTGTTGAACGAAGGCCATGGCTCCCCCATTGAATAAGGCGTACCCGGTAAGAAGCCAGTATTGACTCCAGAAGATTCCATGGCCGATCGCACAGGACCAGGAGTATAGTGGGCGTGATCTGCAGTCACAACGCCTAGATCGGCTGCCAACTGTCCGCCACCTCCGTCCTTGAATTCATCAATGTGAATTCTCTGAGTTAGTCCACCCTTCTTGGCTGCTTGAAGGATGACTTCACTTTCTTCTGTGGTAAACCAACCTGGTTCACAAAACACATCCGCCGCCTTTGCGTACCCTTGATCTAAGACTGCTGGTAATTGGTCGGAGAGAATTTCTTCAACGTATTGACTTCGAGATAGACCCGTAGGCGTGTCATGGGCCCCTAACCATGTCAGTTCCATACTTGGGAGATGATCGATTTTGGACAAGCTCTGAGCCACATCGAGTAACTTCAATTCTGACTCTGTTGTAAGGCCATAACCGCTTTTGGTTTCCATATGCGTCGTCCCATTCTGAAACGCCATGCGCATTCGTTGATATCCCAATTTCAGGAGTTCTTCATCAGTCGACAATGCTGTTTCGCGAACAGTATGTTGAATTCCACCTCCGGCTGCGGCAATTTCCTTGTAACTCATTCCCCGCTGTTTCAAAGAAATTTCATTCGAGCGGTCGCCAGCCCACAGAAGATGATTGTGTCCATCAACAAGACCTGGCACCACTGCATGCCCTCTCAATGAAATAATCTTCGAGTCTTCTGTAGACGCCTCTTCTGATCCGTATTCTTCTTCCAACTCTTTTGATTCTTGAATTGTATCGATTACACCATTTATTACCACAATGCCTTTTCCAGCAGGAGATGTTAACAAATCATAATCGCACATGTCTATCCCAGAAAGATGACCCTTTCCTGAGAGATGTGCCAGCGGCCCAATATCCAATAATATGGTCCGCATATTACCAACGAGGGGCTTAGGGTTGAAGAACAATGGCTCTGTGGGCTGACTATGGCAGAGGGTTGGACCTTGGGCATTGAATCGACTGCGCATACGCTTTCGTTTGGTTTGGTGGACCCATTAGGAGCACCAGTACCATCGAGTTCAGCAACAGTGCGACCTGATGAAGGTGGGATTCATCCTCGTGAGGCAGCAGATCACCACAAGGATGCTGCTGCGGAATTATTTACTAATTTGTTAAAAAACAACCAGTTGAAACCTTCAGACATTTCCTCAGTAGCATACTCACAAGGCCCAGGTCTCGGGCCGTGTTTGCGGGTTGGTGCAGCGGTAGCACGTGGCATCTCAAGCAGGCTAGATGTCCCACTTATCGGTGTCAATCATTGCGTAGCCCACATTGAAATTGGGCGACAACAATGTGGTTGCCAGGATCCAATTTTGCTCTATGTTTCAGGAGGCAATACACAAGTAATTGCCCATTTGGATGGAAGATATCGGGTTCTTGGTGAAACACTCGACATCGGGATTGGCAATATGTTGGACAAATTCGCACGCGCTCAAGGAATACCCTTCCCTGGAGGGCCAGTGATCGAGAAAAAAGCAGCAGCATGGCTAGCAAAAAATCCAAACGCAAGTCTCGATGGACTTGAGTTGCCATTTGCTGTGCGAGGGATGGACCTTGCATTCTCCGGTGTCATGACTGCAGCACAACGACTCCTGGACAACGGAGCAGAACTAGGGGCCGTGTGTTGGTCGCTTCAAGAACATGCATTTGCAGCATGCGTGGAAATTGCAGAACGAGCTTTGGCCCATACTGGAAAGTCTGAACTGCTTCTCGGAGGTGGCGTTGCTTGCAACTCAAGGTTGAGAGAAATGTGCACTCTTATGACCATGGAGCGCGATGCAACATCTCACGCACCTCCTCGCATGTACTGTATCGATAATGGATCGATGATCGCCTTGCTAGGTCAGATTGAGTTGAACCATGGCCGCATCACACTGTTCGAATCGAGTGCTGTTGATCAGTATCTTCGCACTGATCAAACCCCAGTGACATGGGCTGTCTAAACAACGTTTACGACACTCATTGTTTTTATACGGTCACAAGCGCCATGATGCTGGGGGCCTTACACATTAGCGACAGGGGTGGAAGAAAAAAGCGAGACGAACCGTTCAATCCGTTCGCCCCTAATGCTTCCGCCCAACGCAACAAGCGCCAAACTGAACGCAAGAATATGGAGCGACGAGCCCCTCAAACACGTCCAAATCCATCCGAACCACAGTCGTCCAGTGGTATGTCAGAATTGGCTAAGAAACAGAAAGAAGCCATGGAGCGGATGAAGAAGCAACAAGGAGGGGCAGGTAAGCCACAGGCCAGTACCACCGCCCCTTCCAAGACAGCTCAAGCCCCAACAATGACCAATTCAGTTGCGAAGGCCCCAGCCGCAGAACCACGAGTCTCCAACGAAGACAGATTGGCTGAACTGCGCAGAAAGTCTGAACTTTCGAAACTCAATGCCAAATCAAAAACCAAGCAAGGAATAGAGGCGACCGTAGAACCTGTGACGGCAGAACCTGTGACTGTCGAGTCTCCAGTAGCCGCACCAGTCAGCCAAGAAGTATCTCCGACATCTGTCAACCAAGAGTCGATTTCGCCGACCATTCCACAATCCAAGGATGTCTTCAAAACCGTAGAAGCGACTGTTGCAAAGACCAACACAGACCGCAGGCGAAAACGTCGGCGACAGGACAAAAAAGGTGGCGGACGGCAAAAGCAAGAGAAGAAACTCAATCGTCAGAAGTACCTCGAGTACAAGTATGCCGCCCGAGAACTCCTCGACAACCCATCGATACCCGAAGAACATCGTTCAAACGTGCTCGGACAAATCTGGGCAAAGGGTGAGAGAATTGGGGTTGCAGAATCTCTAGAATTTATTGATCAAAAGGTGTTAGAAGAAATTCTACCGGAGAGTGTCGCACAAAAATTGCGAGACTTAGTGAACAAAATGACAACACGAAGGTGATACTATGACTGATGATACAGTAAAGGAAAATATGGTTGCGAGCGTACATTACAAGGGCACATTGCCGGAGAATGGTGAGGTGTTCGATAGCAGTGAAGGTCGAGATCCATTGACGTTCATTGTTGGACACAAGCAGATGATTCCAGGATTTGAAGAAGAAATCATGGGTGCAAAGAAAGGTGAAACTCGTGAGTTCACGCTAACGCCAGATCGAGCATATGGAAACAGGGACAATGATGCAGTCATGGAAATTCCTAGAGAGCAATTTGCTCAACTCGAACAACAAGCAAGCCTTGAGGCTGGTATGCAACTTGTTGCCCAAATGCCGCACGGTCCTGCACCCTTTACGATCACAGCCCTCACAGACGAAATGGTGACTGCAGATTTTAATCACGCATTAGCTGGCCAATCACTGACCTTTTCAGTGGAAATTGTAGAACTGCGCCCTGTCACCGAAGAAGAATTGGCGCATGGCCACGTACATGGGCCAGGCAGCGATAACGACCACTGACGGAAGCGAGTGTTGATGAAGTCCCTCGTCTTCGAAGGGTCATGGTCACTCTACGCAAAGACGAGTGGAACACACTAAGTGGGTTGGATTTACCCATTGAGAGCACACGTGATTCGATAGAGCAATCAGGTGTTAACATCGACGCTATTGGGAGGGCTGGCTCACCCCCCTACACTCGTGGCATCCATTCCACAATGTATCGTTCAAGACTATGGACGATGCGACAATATGCAGGGTTTTCAAGTGCCTCAGAAACCAACAAACGATTCAAGCTGCTCCTAGAACGCGGCCAGAAAGGACTCTCAGTAGCGTTCGATCTCCCAACGCAATTAGGACTTGATGCTGATGATGAGATGTCATACGGAGAGGTTGGGAAAGTTGGTGTTTCAATATCACAACTCGATGACATGAGGGAATTGCTTGAAGGAATACCACTTGATAAAGTAAGTACTTCAATGACCATTAACGCACCTGCAATGGTCCTTTTGGCCATGTACATCGCAGTGGCTGAAGAACAAGGGATTGAATCTGATCAAATTTTGGGCACCATTCAGAATGACATACTCAAGGAATACATTGCCCGTGGAACCTATGTGTTTCCACCACAGCAAAGCATGCGTTTGATTACAGACATTTTCGAATATTGTGCTGCTAAAGTGCCAAAATGGAACACGATATCGATTTCTGGCTATCATATCCGAGAAGCGGGGTCAACAGCGGTTCAGGAAGTGGCCTTTACGCTTGCTAACGCTCTTGAATACGTTGATGCAGCTATACAATCCGGTCTCGACATAGATACATTTGGCCCACGTTTGTCATTTTTCTTTAATTGCCACAACGATTTCTTCGAAGAAGCATCGAAATTTAGGGCGGCTCGACAATTGTGGTATGAACTGATCAGTGAACGCTACAATCCAACCAATCCAAAATCAGCAATGCTCCGATTCCATACACAAGTCGCCGGTGTGAGCCTTACAGCACAGCAGCCCCTCAATAACGTAGCACGCGTGACGATCCAAGCACTTGCAGCCGTATGCGGTGGCACACAAAGTTTGCATACAAACTCTTACGACGAGGCTCTTGGTCTTCCAACTGAAAAATCAGCAACTGTAGCATTACGCACCCAGCAAATCATCGCAGAAGAAAGCGGTGCTGCTGATGTGGTTGACCCATTAGGAGGCTCCTACCATGTCGAACAGTTAACGAAAAGAATTCATGATGAGGCGTTAGAACAAATACATACCATTGAGCGACTTGGTGGTGCCATGAAAGCGATAGAACAGGGATGGCAGCAACGTGAAATCCACAATGCAGCATATACTCATCTCAATGATGTGGAAGTGGGGAAGCGAAAAATCGTCGGTGTGAACCACGGTACTATGGAGGAAGATTCTGCTCCCGAGGTACTCAAGTTAGACCCAAGTGTTGGGGAGGCACAAGAGAAAAAATTGGCAACGCTTAGAGACCGACGCGACCAACAACAATGCGAAGTACATCTCAATCGAATTCGAAAGGCCGCAGAAGGCAATGAAAATCTATTTCCCCATGTCATAGACGCGGTCAAGTCTGGCTGTACACTTGGAGAAATCATGCAAGCGATGAAGGATATCTTCGGTACGTGGATGGCACCGAGTGGGTTCTGAGGTGATTTGATGAAGTTCGGTCCAATACATATTGATCATATAGGGATTGCAACAGAGAGTTTAGACCAAGCATCACACTTCTGGAACCTCATTGGTCTTGAGATGGGCAAGGAGGATGAAACTGTGGAAGATCAAGGCGTCACAACACGTTTCTTTTCAACTTCAATGACCAGTGAAGATGACCATCCACCGTTGGTAGAACTTCTCCAACCAACGGGACCTGATACACCAATTGGCAAATTCCTCGCTCGACGGGGCCCTGGTGTTCAACAAGTGTGCTTCAGGGTTGGAAATTTAGAGGGCCTGATCGCTCACCTGATTGAACATGGAATCAAGATGATTGATACGACACCCCGCACAGGTGCTGGAGGAAAAAGAATCGCTTTTGTCCATCCTAAATCAACCGGCGGTGTTCTCGTAGAATTGACTGAAACAACCCACTGAGTCCGTTTTCAAGGGATGAAAGGGTAAGCATCATAATCGTCCTCGGCGAAGTACCAACCATGCGAACCTGTGTAGACACTTTGATCGCCCTCTCCCATGTCGATGGCCCAAGAGTGCGGAAAGAAGCTAAATTTATCGCAGACCAACTTGATATTCTTCGTTCGAAAGGTGAAATTTCTAATGATGCTTACCTCGATGCAGGTGCTATTCAAGGCGCTTTCAATATGATTGGGAATCTTGTGGAAATGGGCGTCCCGCAGCAGGAGATTTTTAGTCAATTAAAACAGCAACTCGTACGTGCATGTCGCCTTGAAGAAAAACATCCGGGCCTTGATTCAGCCGTTGAATCTGGTCGCGCATCGTAAGGTGGCACACCAATGAACTCATTGCTCACCATTTCGGATGTGTCAAAATCATTTGGCGATCTTGTGGCTCTTGAAGGAATCAATTTAGAGATACGTTCAGGTGAAGTGGTCGGGCTTGTTGGAAGCAATGGTGCGGGAAAAACTACCCTACTGCGATTAATGGCAGGAGTGTATTTGCCTACCACTGGCACCGTCTCGCTGCAGGATGGGCAACCTGTGGACACGATGCGACAGTCCCTCGGTGTTGTGCCCGAATCAACGGGCCTGTACTCTCGGTTGACCGCATGGGAAAACATTCGATACCATTCTCGCATGCATGGTGTTTCAGATGAAGATTCATGGGCGAGGACGTCCAAATTTGCACAACATCTCGAAATATTGGACAGTCTTGGGCGTCACACAAAGGGATTCAGTCGTGGCATGCGCCAGAAAACTGCACTCCTAAGGGCACTAGCCCATGGCCCCTCTATACTCCTCTTGGATGAACCAACCGCTGGCTTGGATATTACGAGTGCACGCACAGTGCGCTACCTGGTTCAACAACTCAAAAAGGAAGGCGGGACCATTGTCTATTCAACACACCAATTATCAGAAGCAGAGCAAGTCTGTGATCGTATTGTTATCGTCCACAATGGAGAAATTCGTGCTGATGGTTCTCCAGAGGCTCTTCTCAATTCAACCGGTACAACATCATTGGAAGAAGCATATGTGACATTAACAAAAGATGCCGCACGTTCCCGCAAAGAAGATGACGAAAAGGAAGGTCGTTTCACTGGCTGGTGGCGGTCTTTTTTCACACCAAAGCCGCCTAAAGTGGAGCATAAGGAGGTGGGTGATGATGAGTAAAATTGCTTTCTTCAGGGTCCGTGCAATCGCTAAGAAGGAACTTGTTGAATTTGTACGTGATTGGCGAACAATCATGGCCATCATCATCATTCCGTTACTGATGTTCCCATTATTGTTCATTCTATTTCCTATTCTTCTCGAATCTGAGGCTGCGGAATTGGATGCACTGGAGCTGACCATCATCGTTCAATCGAACGATTTGAACCAATCGTTGGAACAGGCCATCAATGGCGTTGATATTGCGTTTGAACTCGAACCTCTTGGAAATCACACCGTACTGTCCGATCCGGGCCAAGATATGGAACGCGTGCGGAACTTGTCGGTAGATGCAGTCCTTAGAATCGAACATGTGAATTCGACATGGAATTATGCTATTCTTCATATTTCGACATCTGAAAGATCAAACGAGGCATGGAATCGACTCTTGGATGCCCTCAATCAATGGGAGGATGAGGAAGTTGAGCGGCGAATTAGCAATTCAGGCTTAGATGTCAACGCTACGTTAGATCCACTGCGATGGGATGGAGACGTGACACAAAGTGATGTTGCGACGAGCGGCGAACAAGCTGGCATGGTTCTGTCGCTTTTCATACCCCTGGTGTTAGCAATATGGACCTATTCAAGTGCACTACAGCCGTCGATTGATATGACGGCTGGAGAGCGTGAGCGTGGGACACTTGAAGCACTCCTCTGCTTACCTTGCACCCGTCTTGAATTACTGCTTGGAAAATGGGCTGCAGTTGCCACGATTACTGGGGTCGGTGTTGTCCTGCAAATTTGTGGACTCTTGTTTGCTATTGGTTACCTTGCATCATCAAATTTCATTGGCCTGCCAGAACTGTCAGTCATAGCGATATTATTGCTCATTGGAGCCATCCTACTGTTTGCAATCATGATTGTTGCACTTGAACTCGCACTAGCAATGCGATCTCACAGTGTCAAAGAAGCAGGATCAATCCTCGCTCCCATGTTGCTTCTCATCGTATTCCCAGCATTGTTTACACAAGTGATCAACCTAGATGGTATCGAATCTGTGTGGTTTGCAATTCCTATTGTCAATATTCTCTTAGCTCTACGAGAGCTCCTAATGAACAGAATCATCGCAGAACACATTGTCATTTGGGCGGGAACCAGTCTACTTTACGCTGGTTTAGCTGCGTATTATGCCAGCCGTCAATTTGGACGAGAAGACATTGTGACAAGTCTGTCATGATTATTCTGAGAATGCAATGAGTGATGCTCGAACAACGTCGATGATCAAATCAATTTCTTCTGAAGTGATGTTGAAGTGCGGAGTGAATCGCAAAGCATTCTCGCCACCATGAATGACGCCCAATCCATGTCGACGACACCAAGGTTCAACGGCGTCAAACCCTACAACAGGGAACCGAGATGGTTCTAATTCTGCGCTAAGGAGGAGGCCAGTACCCTGAACTTTCGTGATGATACCCGGGAGTTCTTCACCCAAGGCTTTGAGTTTGGCAACAAATTCCTCTCCGCGTTCTTTGATGTTGGTTCGCAATTCTGGAGTCATTGTGTCCAGAACCGCACACGCCGTTTCAAGGGCACGGGGGTTTGTAGTCATCGTGTTCCCGTAGATACCAACCACGTAGTTTTCTGCAGCGCGGTCGTTCATGCCAAGAACAGAAAGTGGGTACTGTCCAGCGTTGAGTGCTTTTGACCAAGTTTCGAGGTCGGGGACTTCTGCGTCCTGGAAGCCGTCGTAATCAATGATTGAGAGGCACCCTTGGCCACGTATACCGGCTTGAATAGAGTCGACCAAAAGCATAGACCCGTGTTCGAGTGTGAGTCTTCGAGCTGCATCGTAAAATTCTCTGTCAACACATGCGCCGGGATTTCCTTCACCTTGAACGGGTTCAATAGCCATTAATTCAATGAACCAGTTTTCATCGTTAGCCCTTTTGAACATCGCCTCTAAGGATTCAATATCATTTGCAGGAACGAGCAGAAGGTTATCTCTATCCCTAAATGTTGCAAGGTTCTTATCGTAAGATCCTTTGCATGAATGAGAAATTTGTGCAGGGCGATCGGTACGGCCGTGGAAGGCTTTTTCGATGGCTAGGAGTTTAATTTCCTTACCTTCATGGACGCCACCTGGCCCAGTGTGCTTGCGAGCATTGACGTCTGCTATTCTCAAACTCACTGTCACAGATTCAGAACCACTGTTCATGCAAATAAATTTGGTAAAGGGGCATGAACCTCTGGTGTGGCCAAGTTCCCTTTCAAGGCGTTCTGCCAATCGCTTCTGACTGAACGAGGGTGTCATGACGTTCGCCATCACCCAGTTGCCAGACATGGCGTTGATCACGCCTTCTGGACCATGCCCAGCACCAAGCATGCCGTAGCCACCGTTATCGTGGAGAACAGCACCATAGGCAGTCACAATCCAAGGACCTCGACCAGAAAGGGCAATGTAGGGATTGACGGTTGCAGGAGCATAGAAATTGACAAAATCACTTTGCAAATCTTCTACGATTGCCGCCTCGTCATGCTGGAGCATGCCTTCACCGAATTCACTTACGATCTCTTCGAACCTTTCTGTTGCTTCATGGATGGCCTGGGTTAATTTGGGATCAAAATCACAAAACTTGGCGATGACCTCATCAGATAGCCCCTTTGTGTCCATTTCTCCAGTTCGAGAACGAAGATTGTGGAGGTGCGCAAGGGCGTCTTGAGGGTGCATCATCACTGTCATCGATGTTCCGTCCGCTGCGGAATGCCTTGAACGTTCGCTTGGTGAAACATGAAAAATCACCACTTTCCCACAGATCGATTTCCCCCATCTAATCGCCCAGTATTACTATACGAATACTTATAACGGGGTTGTATTACGAAGATTCATGCCAAAAATTTCGCTGGACATGCCGGCTGAGTTGGTCGAGGACTTGAGAAAACACGTAGGTGATGAATACAAATTTGTCAGTCTTGCAGACGCTGTCCGTACAGCCTGTAGGAAATTACTAGATCAATTGGATGAAATTGACGCAAGACATGGAAGGCAGGTGTGAATATGGTGAGCAAAAATGATGCAGAACAAGCGGTGTATACTCTTCTCTCATACCTTGAGAATGACCCTGAACGTGAGGGATTAAAGAAAACCCCCCAACGAGTCATTGATTCATGGGAAGAAATTTTCGAAGGCTACACTATGGATGCAAGCGAAATATTGAGTTCCACATTTAATGGAGAAGGGTATGACGGTATTGTCCTGCTAAGAGATATTGAATTCCATTCAACATGTGAACATCATTTACAACCATTCAGTGGACGAGCACACATTGCTTACATTCCTGTTGATCGAATTGTTGGAATCAGTAAATTGGCGCGTATTGTCGATATGCATGCTCGTAAATTACAGAATCAGGAACGAATTACCAAGGGCGTTGCTGACGACCTCGAAACTCACCTCGATCCGCTAGGAGCAGCGGTGATTATCGAAGCATCACATGGTTGCATGCGCTGCCGTGGTGTAAAAAAGCAAAATTCAATCATGACAACTTCAGCAATGCGTGGTGTTTTCTTCGAAAAGCCAGAGGCGCGACAAGAATTGATGCAATTGATTCAATCTAAACCGCTTTGAGGCCTTCAAATGAACGAATCTGAATCGTGCTTGATTGCGGGGGAAGATCCGGTGGAAAACCCTACTGATCTAGCTGTCACCTACCCAATCGTAGAAATCTTTCACTCGGTACAAGGCGAAGCATACCATGCTGGTGTACCACATGTTTTCATCCGTTTTGGAACATGTAACCTTCGTTGTGAATGGTGTGATACTGATTTCATGACCTTCACCTCAATGACGGCATTGGATATTCTTGCTGAGGTCTTGAAGTATGACTGTAAGCGAATTATATTCACGGGAGGAGAACCAATGCTCCATGATTTATGGCCGCTCCATCGTCTACTCAAGGCTCGCGGATACAATTTATCAGTCGAAACAAATGGGACAATTGAGGTTCCCGAAGGACTTCTCGATTGGATTTGTGTTTCTCCAAAGGATCAGATGTACCCAGATGTAAAAATTCGTCAACGCGATGGTGATGAACTCAAGTGTGTCTATGTTGGTCAGGACTTGACAATGTATGATGACCTTCGACAAGGGTTCAAACACGCATTCCTGCAACCTTGCTATATGGAAGCAGAATCTGTTGAATGGAATGGGAGAAACTTCGCTGAAACCGAGGAAGTAGTGAAGGGAAACAGTGGTTGGCGCCTAAGCCTTCAGACCCACAAATGGATGGGGGTCGATTAATGATTGAACGTGCAGTCATGGCCCTTTCGGGTGGCATGGATTCCACCTCCCTTCTCCTGCGATTACTTGCAGATGGTGCTCATGTCAGTTGTGTATCTTACCACTACGGCCAAAAGCATAGCATTGAGGTTCAAAGAGCCTCCAACAACATCGAATACCTTCAATCAAAAGGTTTGACGGTAGAGCACAAGATTGTCGACCTGACAGATGCCATGTCATTGTTTGATTCAGCCTTGATTAACGAAGATAAAACAATTCCAGAGGGGCACTATGAGGAAGAACAAATGAAAGCCACTGTGGTTCCCAATCGCAATGCTATTTTCGCATCTATTCTCTACGGATATGCACTCTCCATCTCTGAAAGGGAAAATGTAGACGTGGCCATAGCACTTGGTGTCCATTCCGGTGATCATGCAATTTATCCTGACTGCCGACCTGAATTTTATCAGGCCATCGATCACGCTTTTTCAACGGGCAATTGGGGCAGTGAACGTATCAATTTCTTCTTGCCCTATATTGAAGGTGACAAAGTGACCATTCTCAAAGACGCGCTGAAGGCCTCTGATAAAATGGGTTTAAATTTCGACAAGGTGTTTGAGAACACAATCACTTCATACAATCCGGATCAGGATGGACGTAGTTCAGGCCGCAGTGGATCTGACGTAGAACGAATCCTTGCCTTCAATGCTCTTGACCTAGTGGACCCTATCGAATATGTAGAGCCTTGGCACGTTGTCCTTGAAGCTGCTTTGGAAACTGAGCGGAAACACAAGGATGCATATTACAAAGAAAAATTAACTGAAATGCAATATTATGTCACGCGAGAAAGTGGTACTGAACGGGCGTTCACTGGCATCTACTGGAATGAGAAAAGACCTGGAAAGTACACGTGTATCTGCTGTGGCCACCTCCTGTTCACATCTGACATGAAGTTCGATTCGGGTTGTGGCTGGCCTTCATTCCACAGCGAACATGGCCGTGCGGCAATCGAACACATTGAAGATAGATCTCACGGTATGGTGAGGACTGAAGTTCGCTGTTCAAAGTGTCAAGCCCACCTTGGGCACATTTTCAATGATGGACCCCGTCAACATGGTGGCATGCGATATTGCATCAATTCTGCTTCAATCGATTTTCAGGAGGAAGAATCATGACAACGAGAATACGAAGATACGTAGAAACAGATACTGGACACCGAGTACCAAATCATAAGAGCAAATGCCGACATATGCACGGCCATAGATATCGGTTTGAAGCTGAAATCGAAGGTGATGTCGTGGAAGAGTCAGGTGTATCCGATGAAGGAATGCTGATGGATTTCTCTGATGTCAGTCATATTCTCACAGTCCACATCCATGATGTAGTTGATCATGCTTTTGTTGTCTACGAACATGATCAACAAGCAAGAAAAGCGTTGGAAGCAATGGAAGACGGGCACAGAACCGTAGTCGTACCGTTCATTCCAACAGCAGAAAACCTCGCAAAATGGGCTTTTGAGCAGGTTGCACCGCACATCACAACGGCCTATGGAAACAGATTGCGATTGGTTGCTATGCACGTTCGCGAAACGCCAAAAAGCACTGCTTCATGGTACGCATAAAGAAGATTATTCTTCTTCAGGAATGATTTTTCTACGCCTCTTGCTTCGCCATTCTTCATTGCTTTGAACATACTGAATGGCAGTCGTGGCATCTAGCAAACCACCAATCATACGATTAGCTTCGCCTTCAGTTGGCATTGAACGCATAATCGATCTTGAGAGCGATTGTCCGAAACTTTTCCTCCGCTCGTCATTGCCTGGAAGAGCATCTGCAAGTTCTCGAACAGTTTGTAGCAATATGTGTTTCAATTCTGGAGGAATACCTCGTTCCAGTGGAACTACATTTGGTAGACCCGGTTCCTTGCCCTGACGTGAAAGCACACGTGACCTGTGCAATTCATAGACACAGGCATTTACTGCATGGGAAAGATTAGCAATTGGATAACCTTCCCAAGTAGGTAATGTGACAAGAAAATCACACTTCGCTAAATCCTCTGTCGACATTCCTTTACCTTCTTCCCCGAAAACCAAGCATACATCGCCGACATATTGTTCCAATCGCTCGGCGAGTTCCCAAGGATACACAAAGTGTCGGAAATTCGTTTTTGAACCAATTTCTCTCTTACCAGAAGTGCCGATAATCAAAGAGGCATCATTTGTGGCTTGCTCTAGAGTATCATGAACTGTACAATGATCCAGGACTCGCCCTGCATGCTTCGCTCGGTTTCTGGCCTCGATATCATCGGGATCGCATTGAGGTTGAACGAGGCGAAGTTGCACAAAACCATAATTGAGCATGGCTCGGCAAACTGCCCCTAAATTACCAGGATGCGTGACCCCAATGAGAACAACCGTAAGTGAATAGTTGGATTTGGGCAATGGTAGTTCACTGCGGTCCCCCATATTCATCACTCTTCCTCAAACACTTGCGTCAAATCGAAGTTTGCTATCCATCGCGGGTCGCATGCTTGGTACAAAAAAAACAGAAACCCGGATTCCTCCTCACGGTCCTCCATTACGATAGATCGTTTACGAACACCATGCTTGTTACGAAGATGAAGAATCAATCCTTCTAGCGTTGCTTTGGATTCATGATGTACCGATACCGGTGTGCGGTCCCAGTTGACCCGCAAAGCCACGTCGAAGCACCTGCTCAGTCGACTCGGCGTTGTCGGTATCGCGTGACGTATCCAGCGATCCAATTGCGGAGTTTCTTTGATTCAACATCTGTGAGTTGTTGGACCATCTGCTTGTTGTGTTCAAAGTCATCGGTGAATTTCTCACCGTGGTCTTCAACGAGGTGAATGGCTCTAATTTTGATAAAACTTGGTCGAATATTTCCCATAATTGATCACTCCGTGGATAGTTTGACTTCGATTGGAATATCAGGTTCGTCGTGACGAGTCACGTGGAGCCTAATCTTGCGAGGTGGATTTTCAATACCACGTGACCAAATGTGTTCGTTGACCGATGGGTCAATCCACACTTCTTCGTCTTCTCGGACGCTTAGGTGTTGAATCACATGCTCACGGATGATTTGCATTGCACGAGGTGCACGCTTGTATCGAGTAATGGCCCAGGCCTTTCGCAGAGGGACAATCAGTTCAGATTCATTAGGACGTACCATACTTCATCACCTCAGCGTTGGAGCTTACTACGGCGCCAGTGGTGTCGCTTTGG